>OCQZ01000027.1_pt1 | contig 37504 bp, 25 predicted proteins | sample 1538921 | NCBI WGS metagenome assembly OCQZ01 (sample SAMN03418269, study PRJEB22391) | human gut metagenome | biome: human-gut; feature: organic feature; material: feces | host: Homo sapiens | place: Tanzania | collected 2013-01 | reverse complement strand
TGAATATTCCCGGCTCCAGAAGAGTCCGCCATTCGGACTTGGTCTCGCCGGCGATGGATGCCCTGGTCTGGTCCATCTGCCTTGCCACCTCATCTGACGAGGTGAATATGCCTGACAGAATCTTCTTTGCCTTCCCGTCCTTGTGCTTGGTGATCAGCCATCGTGGACTCTCCGGAATGAAGAATATTACCAGAAGGAACAACAGGTCCGGAATGGTCTCGTAGCCAAGCATCCCCCTCCAGTACTCAGAATTGAATATTCTTGTCCAAAGGTCTGTGGACGTTGAGTTTACATCAGCCTCTTTGAGCACAAAGTAATTGATCAGGTAAGCCATCAGGAAGCCGATTGTGATGGCGAGCTGGTAAAGCGACACAAGAGTTCCCCTTTTCTGCGCCGGGGCGATCTCCGAGATGTAGATCGGAGAGACAATCGAGACTATTCCTATCCCGAATCCGCCGATGATCCTGAAGAACACCAGCTGATTGAAATCCTTGCAAACCGCACATCCTATCGCGGAGACGCTGAACAACAACGCTGAGAAGAGCATTGTCCTCTTCCGTCCATAGTTGTCGGACATCATTCCCGCTATCATCACACCGAGGATCGAACCGATCAGAGCGCAGCCCACGTACCAACCTTCGGCGATTGTGTTCAGCTGGAACTGGTTCTTGACAATTTCTGTCGTTCCGGAGATAACCGCTGTGTCGTAGCCGAAAAGGATTCCTCCGATCGCCGCCACGACGGCCAGGAACACCACCCGGCCCATATTGATGCTTTTGTCCATAGCTTATTGTTTGTCAAAATATTCCATATACCTGTCGTAAAGGTGTCCGGCCTGAAGATAGGCTGACTGCGGGCTCATAAAGTGCGAGAACTCGAAGGTGATGGCCTTGTCGTAGCCGCAGCGGGCGGCCGCCTCCAGCTTCATCCTCAGCTTGTCGAACTTGATCGGAAGGAAGTCTATCGGCATGTCCCGGTCGAAGCTCTCCGCGTTTGTCCAGCACTGCATCCCGTACTTGTCCGCCAGCTTCTTGTTGACCGAGAAGAACGCATCCAGCTCGTCGTAGTCGATGTGACCATCCTGGAAAGCGCATGCATCGACATATTCGTGGATTCCATCGAAGATTTCGTTCCATTCCTCCTCGTGCTTGTCGATGGTGACTCCCTCCTTCGGGTTTGATCTTGCCGCGCTGACCGCCTTCTTGCCGTCTATCCAAGGAGAGATGAATGTCGGAAGCCCTCCGGAGATCTCCTTGCACATCCTGCCCATCTCGCGGAAAGTCTGGATGCAGTCCTTGGTCTTGCGGCTGATCTCCGTGGAGATGTACCAACCGCCGAAACTCTTGTGGTGCCCGTAGCCGTTCCAGACCTCCTCGATGACGAACTTGTTGGTCTCCAACTCGTAGGACATCTCGCCAGTGTCCCAGTACCTGCCGCTGTCGTACAGCCCGAAACGGAACTGCATCCCGTATTTGTCGGCGAGGCTGAGGAACAGTTCGAGCAGATCCACGGACGGCATGTAGCACCCCTTCCCGAGAAGATACTTGCTCGGGTAGGTGAGGAATTTGCGGTAGCCGCTGCGGATGAGGATCACGGTGTCGATGCCCATAGCCTTCATATACCTGAAATCCAGATCCCACTCCTTGGCTCCCCAGTTCTGGTGCGGAATGTCATGCGAGATCTCGTCCAGGAACGTCCCGGTGATCGGCAGTGCGTTCCCCCTTGGAACGATCAGTCTGCTGTTGATGCTCTCGTCAACGGCGAGTCTTTTCCTATCATCGCCTTGATTTGTCGCGCAGGATGCTAAAGGTGCTGCCATTGCGGCCGCGGCGGCCATCCCGGCGCTCTTGAGGAAAGTTCTTCTGTCTGTCATTGTTTATTTGTCAATTATTTGGTTTTTCACTATCGGGAACACAGTGACGCGCAGTTCAGTGCTGCCGTATGGCACAAGTTCCAGTTTTTCTGTCTTGCCAGTCAAGGCCTTGACTTCGTCAGCCTTCGGCATTTCAGGAGTATAGCGGTTTTCTTCCAGACACCATTCGATCTTTTCCGCAGGAATCTCCAAGGTGACAGGAGAATTGCCGTAATCGAAAGGATATCCATCCGTGTCTTGGCGCCTCAAGACGTTTATCTCATTCGCATTGTTCCCGACCCACGCATAGTTCCAGTCTCCATCTGCCGTTATGCTCCAACATTCGAAGCCTGGCTCTTCCGGAACCTTGCCGTTCATGTTGGCATAGACCGCGTTGTCAACCGTTTTCTTTTGTGGAACGGCATAAGAGAACACGAGCGGTCCCAAGGTGAAATAAACCCCTTGATCCTTGAACTGAACACATTCGGGTTCCATCCCTAAACTTACACTCAGGCGGTCTCCGTCATGGAATTTTCTGTCAATCGTGACAAATGTTCCTGGTTTGCAGTCCACTTTCAGAGTCTTTCCGTTCAAGGCCACGCTGACCGATGCACTCCATTCAGGAATTCTGAAAGAGAATGGGATGCGTGCTTTCCGACTCATTTCGAAGAGGAAGTCAACCCTGCCATCGAACGGGTAGAGTGTCTTTTCCTCAATCTTGCATTCAGCGCCATTGGTTGCCTTGAGCTTGATTTCCGAAGGTCCGTAAAGAGCGGCGACAACTGTGTCCCGTCCTTGTTTCATCCACATTCTTGAGACATAGTTAGGCATAATCCTATGCACGTTCCCCGAACAGCACTCCGTCTCGTGGGTAGGGCGGTAGGCCATCCAAGTCGAGCCGTGGAAAAAATCATTGTGGTTGGAATTGCCGGTCGCGATGACTTGATTCACTGACGAGAAATACTGCAAGGCCTTGAAGTCTTTTGTTATAGTTCCAGGACATGCATTGAACACTGCTTTCTCGATTTTGTCAGCCCATTTCGCTTCTCCTGTAGTCATCAGGAAATAGCCTAACGTCCAAGTATAGTCGGCGATGTCACAGGTCTCGTGGCTGTTGATTACGTTGGCGCTGCCCACCAAAGCCTCCGCGCTGGCAGGAACTCCGTCAGGCAAAACATCGTCCCGTTCTGCCTTGCGCTGAGCGTTGAGAGCGAGGTCCAGATAGCGTTTGTCTCCGGTGTAGGCATAAAGAAGGACAGGAAGTTTCAGTTCCTCGCAGAATGTCACTCCGTGCATCTGCATTTTATCATCGTTCTCACATACTTCCGGAATGAGGTCTGTAAACTTTCCTGAGTTCCAGGCTTTCTCGCTCATTTCAAGAAGTCGTTTGTCACCGGTCTTCTCGTAAATCCAGAGCATCCCCTCAATGCTGACTATCGCGCGCCAGGTTTCAACTTCATTCAGCTTGTAAGTAAGATAGTGTCTATGCAGAGCCTCGATTACCCGGGCATCTCCGGTCTTCTCGTAATAAGCCTTCAGCACACGAAAGTAGACGCAAATAGGCCACATCGCATCGATCCTCCTGTCAATCCACTTGCCGAGCCGTCCGTTCTCGTCAGCATTGGCGAGTGTGTACTCTATCCCGTCAGTAACCTTCTTGACAAATTCGTCATTATTAAGAAGGTAGCCAAGGCGTAGCAGTCCGTCACTATAGTAGGCGGTCTGTTCGTACCTCCACCATTCACAGCCATAAGAGTCGGTGTTCCTTTTGATCTGTCCGTTCCATAGGCAGGTGTTGTAGGGGTAGGACAATGCGTCCGGATGCCCTGTGAGACCGCTTGCTTGCCTCTCAAGAAACTCCTCTATCCAGCCACCGGCCGCTGTCTGCGGAAGCAGTCCGTCAGACATCACGATGTGCTTGTCCGCCTGAATTTCCGTTCCGCCGGTACTTTCGTCACCACCGCCGGAGCATCCGCCCGCCACCGCAAGCGCCATCACCGCCCCCAGCATCGCTGAAATGATTTTGTTCAATCTTTGCATATTGTTGTTATTGTTTTTGTTATCAGTTCATTATAAAGCAAGTTGTCATCCAGAGTGCAAATGATCCAATTATGGATAAAAAGACAAGCCAACCTTTTAAAGTACTATGTTTTTCATCCTTATGATTATCTATAATGTTTTGATATCTGTCCTCATCTGTCCCCCAAAAAGTACCAGACATAATGATGATTGCTGAAATCCAGTATATCCATTTTGAATTCCACTTCATATCAAATATCATAAGAACTATAGCAATTAGCGTATGAACGATAAAACTTATCGCCGAGAAAAAAATTGCATTGGCAAAATAACAAGGGTCATTAGCCTTTAATGTTTCTTTATAAAACTTACTGATTTTATATATGTAGTATTCGTATACTCTTTTTAGCATTGTAGTATATTATTAGTAGTCAGTCATATAAAAGTACGGAGAAATTCTACCTGTTGTTGTGTCTATTTGCTGAAGAATCATATTTGTGTACGAGTCGAACAATGTGCTGCTCCCAGCATCACTGAAATGATATTGTTTAATCTTCGCATATTGTTGTTATTTATTGTTTTATTAATGCAATACATAATACTATAATAGGGACAAACAGAAATACCAGAACTATTAAATCTTTGGGTTTATTGTCATTATTATATATCTTTTTTAAATGTTGATATTCATTGCTGTTTCTGGCAAGATTCTCCGCGATTACAGCCGATATCACAGTTGTCCACATTATTACATCATTGGGGATTCTTTTATCACTGTATGAATACAATAATGAGACAACTGATGCTGTAAAGCAAGCGATTGAAAGGATTGTTACAACGCAAGAATACCTCCAAAAATTCCTGTAACCACGCTTCTCAAGGAATGTGGCAATCTGATATAGAATATAATAAAAACACTTAATCATATAATATTCTGCGTGAAGTTACCAATGCCTAATGAAAATAAAACCACAAACGAGAGAACCTATGATGAATCCTGTAACTAACCAACCTTTAGCTGATGAATATTTTTCATCTTTATAGTGCTCTTTAAGTTCCAGATACTTTTGTTCGTCAGTGATTAGCAGCGATAGGATAATACATATAATACTTACACCGGTTAAATAGCTGCTACTGATTTGAAAACCCAAAAGCGGCAAAATAAGAGCTGATGCAGAGCTGAATAGAAGACCGATAGCTGCCATGATGGCAATACTTGCAAAAGAACAATAATCTTCTTTTGTAAGCTTTGAGTAAAATTTACAAACCCTATAATAAATATAGAAAAAACTATTATTAAGTTTCATCATTGATGAAATGGCGTTGTTTAATCTTTTGTTATCTGTTCATTATAAAGCAAGTTGTCATCCAGAGTGCAAATGATCCGATTAAGGACAAAAAGATCAACCATCCTTTTAATGTTGTATGTGATTCATTTTTGTATATATCTTCAAGTTTCTTGTATTTGTTTTTATCTGTTGTGAGTATACCCAATATTATGACTATTGCAGAGACGATATACATCAATTTTAGGTTCCAATTAACATCCACTAACATTAATACTATGGATATTAATGTTAGGATTATTAAGCTAATTGCGGAAAAAATGAGAGCAGAAGCATCGTGACATGGTGTCTTAGATCCCATATCTTTATAGAATTTACTAATTCGATAGTAATAATATTCATATATTTTCTTTAACATGCTGGTCGCTATATATTAATAATCAAGGCGTGGCAGATTTTGTGATGTACGGTTCAGGGCCCAACCGAGGCCTACTGTACCGGCGCTGCGTGCCACCTTGTAGCCGTCATAGTTGTACTCCAATGAGATCGGAAGGTTGAAGTCCGGATCGCTATAAGTGTAGAGCGGCAATGAACATGTCATCGCACCTGTGTAGAGCGATGGTGTCAGGTTTCCGCTCTTGGCGATCTGGAAACTTTCTACTTGTGGAGTGATATTCGTAGAAGCTCGAAAACTTTCCACAGGCTGGGCGTCAGCATTGAATGAAATGCTGATTGATATCGCCACAATGGTAACTAAAGATGAAATTGTTTTGATCAGTCGCTCCATACCGGTGCCATTGTAAATTCGAAGGTGTACGGGGCGGCGGGGATGAGGTAGGCGGGGAGGGGATGGTCGCCGAAGGAGGAGACGCAGCCGAGGCCCATCTGCCGTAGGTCGAGGTTGACGTAGGCACCGTAAGGTTTCCATGTCTCTCTTGCCGTGAGGTAAGTCTTGTGGGCGATTCCGGCGCTCTTGAGGGAACTTCTTCTGTCTGTCATACAATGTGTTGACCTTATGTGGTTTGATTTATGAATATGCCTGATTGTCAATGCCTTTCAAATGCTGGAATCCCTTCAAGGTCAACCGGAACCGCGAACGGATCCAGAACTGAATCAATCGCTTTGGCCGCTTCACGACGGGTCATTCCCTCAATGAATATACTTGTGACGGCACTGTCTGCCTTCGCCAAGGCGGAAGCGTTTGTGTAGAACGAAGCCAGCCCTTCACGCAGTTCTGTCAGGGAAAGCGTGCTGTCCGGGTGGAACCAACTTCTGTTCTCCCAATGCCAAGGCTCGCCCGTCATCTTGAATATTCCCGTGCTTGCGATTCTTTGAATGGTCTGAAAATCAGGATCGTCCGGCGAGACATCGAAAGTCGGTTGGAGGTAACATCCTTGATCCAGCAACGCCTGCTGAAGTTCACGGACCTGGACTTCCTTTGGAGTCTTGCCCGAGATGACAGCCAGAGCTGCAAGCGTCCCGGCGGCCTGCCCGGTTCCCAGTACGACAGGCTGAAGCCGTGTCGATCCATTGGCAAGGTTTGTCACGGAGATCGCCTTGTCGGAGACGATTAATCCTTCAGTCGAGACCGGGAGCATAACTCCTGCGCTGACGCAGAATGACGGCACCTCCGGGAATGTGAGCGGCCTCGCGTCCGGATTCTGCTTGTGGTGATGATCCACAGGATAGTCTCCGACAGAGATCCCGGTACGATAACGGAAATTCCTGTAGCGGTTCTCGATATCGTCAAGCGTCATAGTGATCGCTCCTCTCATCCTTCGACCTTCCCGGAAATATGCCTGATAGGCGAGTCCGTCCTCTGTCCGGAACTCGTCACCGGCTATTCCGAGGTTTTTGTGGCTCAATTCCGTCTGGATGAAATAGATGAATCTCTGCGTCTTGGCCCTGGCGGCCTTTAGGCTTTCCTCCCTTTGCTCGAAAGGTTGGTCGGCACAGGCAAGGTAGATGTCGTTGCCGAAACTCCCCGGCCAGTTCAGCATAAACTTGCCACCCGGGAGGCGGCCGTAGTCCAGCATTGTCTGTGCGGACATTCCTCCGACATATTCAGTATGGCAACAACCAGCGAATTCGGCCGGATCGTAGCCTTCTGGTTTAGCGATTGTCTTGTCGGCATCTGGACCGAAGTCTTTCAGGATGCCGACAAGTGTCAGATCCTGAATAGTGCTGTCGGCCTCGTCGTATGCCGCTTCCTCCCCGGTCTCCGCCTTGGAATCCATTCCGATTCTGTACGGAGTTCCGCTCAGCGGAAGGAAATCTCCGAGATCTGTAGCGTCGATTGTGACCTTTGCCTTGACTTTCAGACGTTTGCCTGACATATTCCTGAATTCCGCTCCTTTGACAATTCGCCCATCCATAATTGCGGAGGAGGCATAAAAACCGTAGCGGACATCCGCATCACCGGCCTGAGCGAGCATATTCTTGAATATCTCGTCTCCCACGTGCGGCTCAAACTGAATCTCGCTGACCCAACCCGTGCGGAGTGCGTCTGAGGAGTCGTACCTTGCTACAAGAGAGTCCCGGAATTCACCCCAGATGCCACCCTTGAGGTTGTAGTTTCCATCGGTGGCCGAAACTCCCTGTGCAGTGAGCATTCCACCGAGCATCGGACTGGACTCCATCACGATGACCTTGGCTCCCATCCGTGCCGCCGAGACCGCCGCTGATGTGCCGGACGTGCTTCCTCCGATGACCAGAACGTCACAGGTCTCGGTTCTGACACAGGATGCGGCTGTCCAAAGGCAGGCGAGAGCCAAGACATTAATCCAGGAAAGTTTGTGTCCTACTCGCATTTCTCCAGGATCTGCCAGATCTCGAACAGGCCGCGTGGAACGTGGAAGCATCCCTTCCATTTGCCGCCCTTGAGAGGAAGGAGCATCTCGCCTTGGCGGTTGAGGTAGCCGAACCACTCTGGGTGGAGAGGATCCTTGAAGCGAGACCACAAATATTCATCAAGCTTTTTGAACCATTCGAGGCATTCCTTGTTCCCTGTGAGCTGGTAGCCTTTGATCATTGCGATTGCGGACTCTATGTGAACCCACCAGAGTTTCTGATCCCATTCGAGTTTCTGCTGTGGGACGCCCTTGCTGTCGAGGAAGTAGAAGATTCCGCCATATTCCTTGTCCCATCCTATTTCAATGACGGAGAGGGAGATCTCAACGCACTTGTTGATAAGAGCCTTGTTGTTCCTGCGGATGCCGAGGTTCATCATGAACCATAGGGCCTCAAGGTCGTGGCCGGGATTGATTTCCCTGCCCTCGAAACAGTCGAGCCTTGAGTTGTCGAGCGATGAGACATTCTCCAACATACACCCCAGATCAGGCTGGTAGAACACGTCCAGAACCTCGTGGAGGCACTCGTCGATTGTTTTCTCCAGCAACTCGGGATCGTTGATGATTTCCTCTACCTCCAGAGCCATGTTGCAGATGATCATCGGAAGCGCGAAATCCTTCATCGGACGCGTTCCCGGCACCGCCTTGCACCATTTCCCCTTCGGGTTGCCTCGGCGCTCAAGGATCCTTTTGAATATCCTTCTGGCGATTTCGGCATATTCCTCACTTCCGGTAGTCTTGGCGAGTTGGGCGAATGCCATGCAGGCGAAGGTGTTCGAGAATATGCTGTAAGGCTCAACGAGCGGTTTTCCTTCCCGAGTCAGTGAAAAGTAGAAGTCGTAGTCACCGTTGTGTCCATATTTCTTAAGGAACTCCGCGCCTTGGATGGCAGCGTCCAGCCATTCCTGCTTTTTCCCAAGTTTATTACAAAGCATCGAGAACAACCAGACCTCACGTCCTTGAAGCCAGATGAACTTGTCTGTGTCATAGACACTACCGTCTCTGTCAAGGCATGAGAAATAGCCTCCATATTCCTTGTCGATGGAATTGTTCAACCAGAAAGGAAGGACGCTGTCCAGAAGCTCTGTCTTGTACTTGTTTGCTAATTCTTTGAAATCCATTTTCTTTATGTATGTTAAATTATTTTATTTCTCTGTGAATGAAGCTGCCACTCCGCCGCCCGGAGCCATCCTGACCTTGAGATTGTCAGCCGATGTGACGGTTTGCGTCTCAATCGTGTAGGCCTGCGGATTGGTCTTGTAGTCGGCGTCGGCCGCATCGGCGTAAACCTTCACCTCGTAAGTCTTCCCGTCCTCAAGGAACGAGAGCGGAACCTCTAACTCCCTTGCGTTCTCGTCGGTCACTCCGCCGAGGAACCACTGGCCGTCCTTCTTTGCCTGACGGGCCACGATGAGGTAGTCTCCCGGCTCGGCCATCAGATACTTGGACCGCTTCCAGTCAACCGCCACGTCCTTGATGAACTGGAACGCGTCCGGGAACCTCATATAATTCTCCGGAAGGTCAGCGGCCATCTGAAGAGGGGAGTACATCGTCAGGTAGAGAGCCAACTGGTTGCAGATCGTGGCGTTCACGTGTGACTTGTTGGTCGGGCAGAGCTTGGACATATCCATCTCGAAGATTCCCGGCGTGTAGTCCATCGGGCCGCCGTTCAGCCTTGTGAACGGAAGGATAGTGACGTGCTGCGGGTGAAGACCTCCGAACGACTGGTACTCCGTGCCTTTGGCGGATTCGTTGCCGATCATATTCGGATATGTCCTGCAGATTCCGGTAGGGCGGACAGCCTCGTGGGCGTTGACCATAATGTGATGGTCGGCGGCCTTGCGGATGGCGTACTGGTAGTGGTTGTTCATCCACTGGCCATAGTGATGCTCTCCGCGAGGGAAGATCTGGCCGACATAGCCGGACTTCACGGCATCGTAGCCGTACTTGTTCATCAGGTCGTAGGCCGCGTCGATGTGCCGCTCGTAATTCCTTACCGATGAGGAGGTCTCGTGGTGCATCATAAGCTTCACGCCCTTAGAGTGGGCATATTCATTAAGTCCCTTGATGTCGAAGTCAGGGTACGGGGTGACGAAGTCATAGACAAAGTCCTTTGAGAAGCTTTCCCAGTCTTCCCAGCCGATGTTCCAGCCCTCGACAAGGACCTCGTCGAAGCCGTTGGCGGCGGCGAAGTCGATGTAGCGGCGCACGTTCTCCGTGTTGGCGCTGTGCTTCTCGGAATGAGGCAATTTGGTGTAATCTACCGTGTTGAGGTCAACAGGGCGTACATCCCCGGTGTAGGACCAGGTTCCCTTACCGCTTATCATTTCCCACCACACTCCGATGTATTTCACTGGTTTGATCCAACTGACATCCTCGATGGCGCAAGGCTCGTTGAGGTTCAGCACAAGCCTGGACTCCAGCTGTTTGCAGGCATCGTCCGTGACTTGGATCGTTCTCCAAGGTGACTTCGCCGGAGTCTGGATCGTGCCTTTTCCTCCGGTCGCGTCAGGAGTCAGGGATGCCTTGAAAGTAAGCGTCTTCGGATTGATCTCCAGATGCATGCAAGCGTAGTCCAGAAGCGCCGCCTCGTGAATATTCACGTAGATTCCGTCGTCCGTCTTCATCTGAAGCGAGGTCTGCACCGCATTCGTCGAATATGGATAGTGGTACGGGTTCGGCAGCAACTGCGCCGGCAGCAGGGAAGGGATCTCCGACAGGCGGGACTTGGTATATTCATACTCCTGCGTGTCGAAGTCGCCCGGAATCCACCAGGCTGTGTAGTCGCCGGCCATCGCGAACTCTGTCAGCTCGTCGTTGATGATGAAATATTCCGGCCAGTCCATCGCCCCGAACTCGTAGCGGAAACCCAGTCCGTCGTCGAAGAGACGGAAGCGGATTGTCATCAGCCTTTCGGTAGGCTTGTGTTTCAGATTGACAGCCAGTTCGTTGTAATGGTCGCGGATAGAGTCTTCCTCGCCCCACACCGGATGCCAGGTCTCGTCGTGGGAGCAAGTGTCGGCACTCACGATTTCAAAATCCTTGTAGAAATCAATCTGCGGATGCTTGTCCTCCTTGGTCACCTCCGTCCCGTTCACCTTGATCTCCGACACGTTGAGGTCGCCCCTCAGCAGGAACCCCAACCGGCTGTCCAGCACCACCTTGTGACCTTTGTAGTCCAATGAGTATGAAGGCGTCCCTTCCGCCGACATCCCGAACCTCATCTCCAGATTCCCGTCCGGAGACAGAAGCGTCCTCTCCGCCAGCATCTTGGATCCGCCGGCACTCTCATTACTCCCGCCGGAGCATCCGCCCGCCACCGCAAGCGCTATCGCCGCTCCCAGCATCACTGAAATGATTTTGTTCAATCTTCGCATATTGTTGTAATTGTTGTTCTGAAGCATATAAGGTAAGTCTAATCTTCCCATACCGGTGTTATAGTGAATTCGAAGGTGTACGGGGCGGCGGGGATGAGGTAGGCGGGGAGGGGATGGTCGCCGAAGGAGGAGACGCAGCCGAGGCCCATCTGCCTGAGGTCGAGGTTGACGTGGGTCTGGCCGTTGGTGCGGTCGGACTCGTGGGCGGATTTCTTCAGCTCAAGGGAGTGCCCAAAGTCCGGGTGGCGGTCAAGCATTTGCCTGGAGACGGGGAGGGCGGAGGCGGAGAACTCTTTGGCTGAGGAGGTTATGCGGATACCGTTGCCGTCCGGATTCAGGACACTGAACCATTTGAGGCCGCAGTGGGTGCCGGATTCCTGAGGACGGACCACGGTGTAGTCGTACTGGTCGATGACGCTCTGGGTGTAGTGACCCATCATTGTGGAGCTTCGGCGGTCACAGTAGCTGTCGAACGGTCCCTCTCCGTAAAAGTCTATCAATGAATATTCTCCCGGCATCGCGAATTCCACTCCGACACGGAAGAAGTGCGGGGCGGCCTTCAGGTTGCCGGCGTCCTCGACGCTCAGGGTGACGTTGATGACTCCGTCAGGAGCGATGCGGTAGGTGAGCACAGGGATGGCATCCTCTATCGGCTTGTACTTTACGGTGACGATCCTGGTGTCGCCGTCTTGCCTGTCCTCGAATGAGGTGGCCTTGATCTCAGGGTTTCTCCACGTGGCGAACATCCGCTTGGCTTCCTTGTCGAATGAGAGGTCAACGAGCATTCCCTCGTCGTTGTCGGTGACGGCGCGGCCGAAGCACGGGAGGATCGGGGCGGAGATGAGGTTCTTGCTGAAGTAGGAATATTTTGTCAGGGAGCCGGTCTCTTTGTCGAATTCGATTTCCACCGGGCGCTTCGACAGGGTCAGCGACCGGATTGGATCGCCCGGTACCTGAGTTTGTCGAAGCGACCGGGCCGGAACCCAATTCTCGCTGAGGGCGATCTGCTCGTAGGAGAGTTCGGTGCCGGCAGGGAGGATTCCGTCCTGACGATTCAGTCTGAAACTAATGTTCAGATAAACGTCTGAATCTTTAAGCAGTTCCGGGTTGACTTTGTAGCCGAGATCAATGGCGGCGCTGTCCTGCGGCTGCACGCCGAGCGAAGCGACGGAGCCTCTTCTGAACGCCACCCCGTTGCGGACCAGTTCCCAATCCAAGGAGAAGCGGTCAAGCGGTATGAAGAAATATTCATTGAATATGTGGACGCGGCCTTTTGCGGCTTCCTCCGGCCTGGCCCAGGCGAGGATGGATCGGTGCTGGTAGCGAACCTCGTAGGCGTGGCGGTGCCAGGTCCTGTCGGGGGCGATGAGTCCGTTGTTGTTGAACGACGCGTCACTCGGATCCTCGCTGTTGTAGTCACCGCCGAAAGCGAAGACGTGGTCCGTGCCGTATTTCTCCGCGTCGGCAGGTTTGTAGAGAGCCTGGTCCACGAAGTCCCAGATGCAGCCGCCCTGGAAGGTCGGGTACTTGCGTATCAGATCCCAGTATTCCTTGAATCCGCCCATCGAGTTGCCCATCGCGTGGGCATATTCACACATTATGAACGGGCGGTCCTGGTCGTTTTTGATGTATTTCTCGGCGTTGGCGTAGCGGATGTACATCGGGCAGAAGATGTCGGAGTTACGGTCTCTGTTGGCTCCGCCCTGCCCCTGCTCGTACTGGACAGGACGGGTTGGGTCGAACGCCTTGGCGAAATCGTAGGCGTCGAAGAAATTCTGTCCGTTGCCGGCCTCGTTGCCAAGACTCCAGACGATGATGGACGGGTGGTTGCGGTCACGGCGCATCATCCTCTCGACACGGTTCGTTATCTCCTTGTTGTACAAAGGATTCTTTGCGATCGTACCCTCGCCGTAGCCGAGTCCGTGAGCCTCGTTGTTAGCCTCGTCGATGACGTAGAGACCATATTCATCACACAGCTCGTACCAGTAAGGATCGTCAGGGTAGTGGCAGGTACGCACCGTGTTGATGTTCAGCTCCTTCATTATCCTGATGTCGCGGAGCATATCCTCCTTTGAGATGACGTAGGCTCCGTAAGGGTTCATCTCGTGGCGGTTAACGCCCTTGATGAGGATCGGTTTTCCGTTGACATAGAGCAGTTTGCCCTCGATCTTGACCGTGCGGAAACCTGTCGTCAGGTTCGCCGTGCCGCAGGATTTCTTTCCATCGGTCGCGCTGACCTCTACATAGTAAAGGTTCGGGGTCTCGGCGCTCCAAAGCATTACATCGTCAAAGCGTGCCGTTCCCTCAAAGACCTTCAGGCCATCCTTGACGGCGGACGGCTTGTCCAGTGCCAAAGAATATCCCAACCTTGGAATTTTGAATATGACTTCTTTTATTCCTTTGGTGGCCAGTACTTTCCAAGTCAGGTTGCCATCAGCGTCAGCGTTGACGTTGATGTCTTCGATATGCTCTTTCTCTCTTGCCGTCAGGTATGTCTCGCGGGCGATTCCGGCCAGCTTCCAGAAATCCTGATCCTCAAGGTAAGTGCCGTCACACCAACGGAATATCTCGAATGCGAACAGGTTCTCCTCTCCAGGCTTTACGAACCTGGTGACATCGAATCTCGCCTCCAGCTTGCTGTCCTGACTGTAACCGACCTCCTTGCCGTTGATCCAGACTCTGATGTTGGATGTGGCCGAGCCGATGTGCAGGATTATCTGCTTTCCGTTCCAGTCAGCGGGAACAGTGAAGGAATTCCTGTACTGTCCGACGTGGTTCTTTTCGACAGGAACGTAAGGAGGATTGTTCTCGAACTGGCCTTTCCAGCAGTAGCCGATGTTGACGTAGAGAGGATCCCCGTAGCCGTTGACCTCCCATATTCCCGGAACAGGCATTTCGCCCCAGTCCGAATCATCGGTCTGGGGTTGGAAGAATGTGGCCGAGCGGCCGTCAGGGGTCTCGTACCATTTGAATTTCCAAAGCCCGTGAAGCGACATTACCGGGTCATCCGTGTGGAAGGAGGCCCGCATCGGGAGACGGTTCCGCTCCACGACAGATGCATTCTGCCAGTCCGGGTCGGTCTGAGCCGCCTGAGCCAGGTTGGCGCTTATCGTGATTATTCCGCACAAGGCTGACAGCAATGCCGCCGCCTTCTTTATGATCTGGTTGTCTGTCGCTTTCATAATGCTTTGATTGTATGATGGTTGATTGAATTACATTTTTGATGCCTTGTAGGTCATCGTGAGGATCTCGGTAGGCTCTGTGGCCGTGATGGTGAAGGTCGGGGCCTGATCAAGGAAATAGGAGCTGATCCACGTGGAGCGGGATCCGTCGGATTCGTACTCGGTGTGGATGTAGTCGCCCATATCGACCTTGATCTTGCCCTTGAACATTATGTGCAGGCTGCCTCCGGAAAGAAATTCCTTGCCGAGTTCGATGCCCGGCTTAATAGTCTGGCCTTTGGCGAGTCTCAAGACGTAATCCACAGTCTTGCCGTTAGTCTTGAAGTCATCAAAGCACAGGTCCGCTGTCAGATTGCAGAGGTTTCCTGTCGTGATCTCGTTGATCTCGCAGCCCGATGCCGAAAAGTCCATTCCGAGGGCGAGCATCTTCTCGGATCTTGCCCTGTCCTCATAGGATCCGGCGAATCCGATGTAGCAGCCGAGCTTGTGGACCTCCTTGCAGATGTCGGCCAGTTGCTCGTCCGTGAAATCGTGGGTGTTGCCCATACAGTACATATACGGGGCTCCGTCACCGATGAACCGGCATCTGCCAAGGATCTCCTCCTTGGTCTTGTAACCCCAATATTCAAGGATAGGCCCTGAGAATTCCTCGCGGTAGCCCCAGTACATTATGAAGTTGTTGCCCATATAGGATTTGATGATCTCAACTTCCTGCTCGTCAACGTGCTGGATCATCGGGGCGATGTTGTTGCGGCGGCATTCGGTCAGGAACTCCTCCAAAGAGGTGATGTGGGTGCGGTACTTCGCGTACTTCGACCGGTAGACGAACTTGGTCATCAGATCCTCGAACGAGGTCTCGCTGATCACAACATCCTCCGCGCTGCTTCCGTCAAGGCGCATCACCTGTCCTCCAAGTTTGCCGCGCGCTCCGTGCATAACGATGTACTTGCCAGGAGTGGCCGTCTTGTGGACATTTCCTTCGATGAACTTGAAACCAAGGCGCGCGGCGATCTGCACGTCGAACACAGACTGGCAAGGGATCACCACGTCGCTGTCCTTGTAGATCTTGTCGATGAATATGTGGCTGTAGTACGGCCCTCCGAACTTGAACGGCCAGTTGGCGTTCACGGCGTTGACAGTGTTCGCCTCCACCCGGCGATCCTGGGCGATGGCCTGAAAAGCCAGCGCCGCCGCGAACATCATTATCAGTATCTTTCTCATTGTAATCTAATTGGTGCGTAAATAGCCTTGTCTGGCGTACGAGCACATTAAATTTGTTGTCTGGTGCGTAAAAGGTTAACATTTTACGCACCAAGGCTTCTTACTTGTTTCTGTACGGACGCTTGGCGATGAAGTCGCAGAGATCCTGGTAGAGTTCAACGTCACGAGGATCTGAGGAGTCCTTGAGGTGACGGACGGCGTGGGTGTCTTGATAGTAAGCCAATTGGCAATTGGCCCATGCGCCACACTCCTTGAAGGTCTTCATGTATGCCCTCAGTTTGTAGTCCAGGCTCTTGTCGCCCCAAAGAGGCTTCACGGAAGCCCTTTCGTCGAGTTCCATCTCCATTCCCATCCCGTTGGCCTGAGCCTGCTCGCAGGCTGTCTTGATCTGGGACTCGGGTACGTTGTAGAAGAAGTAGTTCGGCTGGTACCAAGCCAGATCGAAGCCTTTCTCCCTCCACTCGGTGTAGCCCGGAGCCTGGAAGTAAGGGATCCAGGTGATAGGGTAGCCCTTGGAGTGAACGTAGTCGGAGACCATAGGCAGTAGCGGACTCTTGTCCAGAAACTCCTCGGTGATCCAATAGAATCCGGCCAGCTCCACGTTCTCGTACTTCTTTGACTTGTAGGCCTTGAGAACCTCGTCCACAAACCATTTGCAGGCCGCGGCCCTGTCGCTTTCGTCGGAGAAGTCCGTGACCTTTCCGTCAATGAGACCCCAGTAGGTTGTTCCGCCTTTCTTTGTCATCGACTGACGGTATGGCATCGGATCCGGAATCGAGATGATTATCTGTCTCTTTTCCGCAGGCTTTCCGAGGCGTTTCGCAGCCTCTCCCACAGCCTTGTCGATGGCGTCGATGCAGTTTCCTTCAGAAAAATAGTAATCAACGAGTTTCTTCCAGTCCGCCTGGTTGGCCGAAGGCAGCCAGTTGCCGTTGCCGTCCTTCATTCCAGGGGTGAAAGTCACCTCTGATGCGTTCTCGACCTTGGTGTCCCAGATCTGGAGGAGCAGGAATCCGTCGAAAAGCCAGTGCTCCTCACCGCCACGGTCCACGTAGGAGACATAGTCGGCGGCATATTTCTGGTCATAGTAGTTGCCCAGCTCCCCGCCGGCGTAGAACAGCACGACATCGCTTGCCGTGATCTTCTTGATTTTCTTTGCGTCAGCGCTTCCGCATACCGCAAGCAGTACAAGAACCGCGATGAGAATTTGTCTGATCGTTTTCATGTTAGTTATTCAAAGAATGATTTATAGCGTTTGATGTAAACCGGCTTTAGCGGAATGGCGGAAAGCCTGTCGATCACAGAACCGAAGTCTTTCCAGAAACCATCCACAAGTTCGTCCATCCTTTCCGGATGGTAATAAAGCGCTTCCCTGATGGTATAGACACGTGCCATATAGTCCGGGAAGAAGTAGGTGAAATCTTCGTGGTTCCGCTTGAGGTCGTAGATGGCCTCGTAGCTGCGTTTCGCCGCTCCCTTAAGTCCGTCGAGGACGGTGGTGTTCTCTGAATATTCAATCTCCACGACCTTCTCGGTGTCACAGCAGGTCTCGGGAACATCAACCAAGACGGCGATGTCCATTCCGTCGAATGACCATTTGACGGATTTCCCGTTGATCTTCACTGATTTCGGGCAAGCCGCGGAAAGCAGTTTAAGGCGGAAGTTCCTGTCCGATGGCATATTCCTGTAAGAGCCTTTTCGCCCGCCGATCACAATCTTATGAATATTCCCGTGCCGGGAGGAGGTGATTTCTGTCGTGGCGAAGTTGTGGGCATAGTCGGGATCCGCCCCGTCGTCCTCGTAGAGACTGAACCTGCTGTCTCCCTCTCCCGGAGCGATGGCTATGGTGATTGCCTCATCACAGCCGTCAAGATTTGTCTGGGTTCCATCGTACATTGGAATGATGGAACCCGCCTTGACGAACATCGGATATTCATTCAGAGCGTAGGCCCTTTCATATTCCTTGCCTCCTTCAAGCATTGCGCCTGTGCCCCATTCATACCACATGCCCTCCGGCAGCCAGAACCTTAGATGCGAAAGGCGATTCTCTCCTTTCGGCGCGGTGATTGGCGCGACGAGTATATTGTCGCCAAACAGGTATTCATTCTTTCTTGAATATGCCTCCTCGCTCTCCGGCCACTCGTAGTAGAGCGGACGGCAGACAGAGACTCCGGTCTCATAAGCCTTACGGCTCATCGAATAGATGTACGGATTCAGGGCATAGTGGAACCTTACAGCCTCACGGATAGGCTCGAAATACTCTCGCGGTTGTTCCCAAGGGTATTTACAGATGGAAATCTGTTTTGCTGTCTGGTTTCTCATCGCGGGGGTAAGCGCTCCGAACTGCATCCACCTCAAAAGAAGTTCCGGGTCGTAGCTGGCTGTCTGGGCGAACGGCTTCTCCGGATCCCACCACTCATTCTGATAGCCGCCGAGGTCGTGTGTCCAAAGGAAACAGACATTGGCGGATGATGTGTTGTAAACGGTTTGGAAATCAAGAGATTCCCATGTGGCGAACGTGTCTCCGGAGAATCCGGCAGGGTAGCGGTGGCCGCCGAGTCCGCCGTAACGGCCAAGGTAAAGAGGACGTTTGCCTCTTGCGGCGTTGTCCTCAAAGAAAAGATGACCGCGCCAGAGATTCATGTCAATCGACGGGAACTCCGCAGGCGCGGCATAAGCCCCGTTGTCATCCCACAGAAAATCCCATCCGAGACCGTACATCTTGTCGATTTCCCTCCTGAAGAACGAACCGGCTATCTTCCGGTTGAAAAGATTGAGCGTGATCGTGTCTCCGGGAGCCAGTTCCGGCCCGAGATCCTTCTTCATCGTAGCGAATGCGGATTCATTGCTGTGAAGAAGGTCTATGTGCATGTTGGTCGTAAGTTTCAGATGGTCGGCGTGGAAGTCGGCGAACATCTTTGCGGGGTCGGGAAACAGATCCAGATTCCAGTCCCAACCGTACCAGCCGTTGATGTGGCGGTCCATGTCAATGCACAGCACGTCAACCGGAATGCCGTACTTCCTGTAGTTGTCGATCATCTCTCTGAACTCTCCGTCGGAGTAGAGCCAGTACCACGAGTGCCAGTTGCCGTAGGCGTAGCGGGGGAGCAGGGGAATCGGTCCGGAGAATGATGTGAAATCCTTCAGCGCGGACTGATAGTCGTGGCCGTAGGAGAGAAAGTACCAGTCCTGCGAGCCGTTGTCAGGACGTCTTTCGATCCATTCCTTCGTTATTGGATGTCCCTGACAGTCATCGCCTTTGATGAACACCGGCCCTTTTGAGTCATCAATAAGTGTCCAGCCGTCTCTGGCAAGGATGCCGTCCTCAAGATCCACGTTCATCCCTTCGTCTTTCCCGTACATCACGGTTCTTCCTTTGACGGCGTCGTAGGCGTGTCGTGTGCCTTTAAGGTTCTCTTTTTGGGTCATTTCAGGTCTCCAGATGAATCCGAACGGGTTGGCCTTTGATGATTGAATGCTGAGATTCTCCGGAGAAAAGGCTCCGGAGCCTTTCCTGTACCTGACGGTGATGAGGTCGGTTCTTATCTCAACGAATTGTCCCCCTGTCCTTACCTTACAGGCTACGGGAGCATAATCCCTGTCCACGGCAAGAAGAGTCTTGCCGTCTATGAATTTCCCATCGGGGGAATATTCCAATCTCATGCTCCTTGGGGAGATGAGCGTGAAGCGGACGTGGTCGTCCTTATAGACCACATTGTCGGAAGTCTCTGCGGCAGAGATGCTTCCGACCAATGAATATGCCGCTATGATGATGGCCAGCAATCGTTTCATCGTGCTTGTATATGATTCTTCCAAGTTGTCGCTATTCGTAGTTGTAGAACTTTTTCTGCCTGTCGGCGATGTCTTTTGCCACCCTTTCGTGGAACGCTTTCCAGTCAGGATCCGAGATGTTCTCTCTGGACGGGAACATCGAACCGCTCTCGTAGTAAACGAGAGGCCAGTTTTCCAGAACGCCTTTTTCCTCATAGACATCCCAGTACTCGATCTGGCGTTGCAGCTTTCTGAGGTTGTCAAGCTCCATCTCCAGGTACATCCCGTTGGCGGTCGCCTTTTCGTAGGCGTTGTAGAGCTGGCTCTTGTCCGGGTATTGATCCTCGTAGAAAAGGTAGTTCGGCTGGAGCCAGGCGGCGTCAAAGCCATATTCCTTCCACTTGGTGTTGTTGTAGGCGTTGAACCAAGGCACCCAGTAGAAGTTAAGTCCATAGGAATGAATATGATTGGCTATCTTCATCCCGTTCTCCTCCCAGATGCGGCCGTTCTCCTCGTGCCAGTAGAATCCTATCAGTTTGAGATTCTCGTAATCCTTCTCTGCGAATCGTTTGAGGCATTCGTCCACAAACCATTTGGCTATCGTCGCCCTGTCGGCCCTGCCCTCGGCCGTCTCGTTCGAGGGGTGCAGTGCCACGCCGTCCAGTTCGCCCCAGTTGTCGTTGACGATCAGCGGGATGGTCAGCACTATCTTCCTTGGAATGAATGTTCCGGGAACTGAAGGCTTGATGCCCGAGATCACCTTGTTGATCTTGGGTAGGAATCTGCCGTCATCGAAATATTCATTCATAAGATTGGTGGTCATCGTCTTGTCCAGATGAACGAGGCCTTCGCCCTCGCCGATAGACTGGCCATTATAGCGGCCGCTGCCGACGCATATCGCATCGAAGAGCCACTGGATCCGCCCGTCCTTGTCGTAGAGCAGATAGCCTCGGTAGTCGGCTTCCGAACGGTCATATTCAAGAAGAATCATGTCGCGGAAGTCGGCCTTGCCGATCTTGTCTGTGACACCTTGGCTCACGGGAATCGTGAGGGTCTTCGCACCGTCTTCGGTCTTGAGGGTCAGTGTGGCACTCCTCTCTTTTCCGGTGATGTTCCAGTCCAGAATCAGGGTGGAAAGCACACCTGTGCCTTTCTCTATCCTCACCCAATCAGCGGTGGACTCCGTCGTCCAGTTCTTGTTGGACTTGATGACCAGAATCTCGTTGACAGCCTTGTAGTCGGAGGTCAAGGATGTGAGTTCCGCTCCGGTGGACCGGACTGAAACAGTGAGGAAGGTTTCCGCTGGTTTAGGCGGCTCTGGGTCAGGATCAACCTTGCCGCCATTGCCGCTGCCTCCTCCGCAGGCGAACAGTGTGAGAAGAGCGAAGAGTGATGATGCTGAAGTCTTGAAGTTCATTTATCTTTTTTTGAAAAATCCCATGGTTGACTTGACGGCCCTGTTCTCGGTCTTGTCCCCGGCCATGTTGCTGACCTCGCTGTTGAGGCGCCTGCCTTCGCAGATCAATGTCGTGGAGCCGCCGCCGTCCATATTCACGGCGTTGACGCATCCGAGTCCTTTCATTATCATCGCAAGCTCGTTGATCAGCGCCCCGCGGCTGGCCTGGATCCTGCCGTCACAGACAAAGATAATGATTTTTCCGTCGGCAGTGGCTCCGACCGCCGTCCTGTCAGGCACGATTCCAGGTCCGAACAGGTCGTATGGGATGATCTCGAAGTTGTCATAGTAGTACTGTTTCCCTTTCTCTGTTTCGGTGAAGTCGAAAGGACATTTACCGTCGTAAAGCAGGACCGGGCCTGCGGTGACGGCGTGTTTCGGTGACCATGAAATTGGCTTTGCCGGCATGGTGGTGGACACGGCGGAGTACTTCGTCTCTCCCTTTATTGACGGCAGAGGACGGTCGTAGAACATGTTCTTCCCGTTTGCCGTGCCTACCCAGTAAGAGTTCGGGTGGCCTTCGGGGTCGGTCCCGAAGATGCCACGGGTCGCGTGGTAATATTCATTGTACTCCTCAGGCTCGTTCTTTTTGTCGAGGGAGCCTTGGAGCGGGTTGATGTTGCCTTGCATAACCCCGTTCACGACAGAGACACCGATATTGGTGTTGCCGTAGAAGTAGGCGGCGTTGGCCAGCAGGAGGCAATCCGGCTGGTTGTCATCGTACTGCTTGCCGACCGTGGTGAGTTTGTCGGGGACGTGTACACGGAACTCCACATTGCCTTTGCTGACATCGGCGATTGCGTACCAGGCGTTGAAATTGCGTCCGTTGAGCGGATCCCTGGTCTCGAACACCTCAATGTCGGACGGAAGGGTAGGGAGGTCAACCTTTGTCCAGTTGAAGGTGATCGGCTTTGGCTCATCGCCGAGCGATCCTTTCACCTCGTTGCTGTAGAAGACCTTGTCGCCGGACTTCAGGTAGGCTCTGAATGAATATTCCTTCCCGTAGTCCAGCAGCACATTGGATATGCCCTGCATCTCGCCCTTGCTGTCCTTGCTGAGAATCGGGCCGTCCTGATGGAGGTCACTGATTGTCGGACTTCCGGTCTCGTTCCAACAGACTCCGCTGGTTGGATTTGTTGTCTTGTCCAGATTGGCAAAGCTGTACTTGACGACCACTGCGGCAGGAAGTGACAGCGGTGACTCATGAAGGATCACCTGAGGCCTTTCAGGATCCACCAGAGTGAAACGGTCCGACCAGACGATGTCCGAACTTTTCGCCGTTCCGGTTCCGTCCGCCCTTACGCCGAAGTAGTAGGATTGCCCGTCCTCAAGCCCCTTGGTGACATTGTAGGACGTGGCGTTCTCAACTGTGAATCCGAATCTTTCGGACACCTCCGCCTTGTCTTGTGTCAGGAATATCGAGAATCCTGTCTCGCCCTCGGAATTGTCTTTCCAGACGACTTTGGCCGATGTCTTGGACAACTGGCTGACTGTCACTTCCGAAGGAGAAGCCAGAGTCATTGTCTCTTCCGGTGCGCTTTTGCCTCCGCAGGAGACCAACGTCGAGACGACTGCTGGGATGATGAGAAACCGTTTCATTCTGAGATCCTGTTCTTTATTTGCTCCAAAACGGAGCAGACATCGTTTCCCGGTGACCGCTCCGCTGGATGGTTATACAAAAATAACTGTTAGTAAGTGAATTCGTAGAGGGAAATCTCCGAGAGAGTCAACCAAGCGGCGCGTTGCCATTCGCCGCCCCAGCCACCGACATTCTTATTGACGGTGATTCCGGTTTCGGCACTCTTTATTCCAAACCACACATAGCCGTTGCCGGTCATAGCGAATCTGTAGTAGCGGGCTGTTACCGCCGTTGGGTTGTCAACGGTGATTCTGTCTCCTTTCGCAAGGTACTCAAAGTATTCTCCTGTCTGAAGCGCACCTGTACAGTACTGCTTGTAAGCCCAGATGTTGTTGATGCTCCCTACTTTCACCCAATCGGTCCCGAGAGCCTCGTCTCCGGTCGGTGTTCCTGCTCCGACGAATGCATAGATGTCGTAGGTGAGAGGATCCTGATCTCTGTACTGGTAGTAGTGATAGGTCCTGAACTGAGCCAGTTTGACCTCTTTGCCCGCATCAATCGTGAACATGGCAGGCTTCGCATAATCGTGTCCGTTCTCGGAAATCTCAAAGCATTTGTATCCGTACCCCGCATCCTTGTCAGGGTCTCCGTTGATGTAGGCGCGGTATTTTCCGAACTGTATGGTCCATGCTCCGTCAAAGAGTACGTCCGCATTCTTGAACTCTTTGTCAACATTCAGCTTTACAGCCTTGCAGAGACTCTTGTCCACAAGTTTCGCTCCGGCCTCCTGTGAGATCTTGAAATCCGTGATGTGAACCCCGGCCTTTGTCGCTATGGAAATGATCGCCTCGCGTGTTTCTGTCTCCGAGGTCGCGGCGACATCGAGGGTGTACTCATCAGTGTGGGCAGCTCTTGTCTGGAGGTTGGAAATCCATTTGCAATCCGCTGGTACGCTGATGATGTAGCCATCTTTTTCAAGGTCGGTAGTCACTGAGAACTTTATTGTCTCTCCGGCAGGAGCCGCCTTGATCTCGTTTGCCGAGACGGTGAACGAGCAGCCTACAAAGTTGATGACACGTACGATGGACTTGTCGGCACGGGTTGCGAAGACGACGACCTTTCCTGACTCCGCTGTGGCAGGAGCTGTGATGACGACCACCTTCTTTTCTGTGTTGACGATGGCTGAGATGTTGCCTGTGGCGATGCAGTCAACGATAGTGGTCTCGTCTCCTCCTGTGAGAGTGTAAGGAATCTCGACGGTGCTTCCGGATGCCACGATAGCCTTGCTTTCAGAGAGAGTGAAAGCGAACGGCTTCTCCTTAGGGATCTCGATGGTGCTGCCGTCCTGTAGGGTGAAGACAACCTTGCCGTCTTCTTCCTTCACATCTTTGAAAAGGTAGCAATGGTCTATCTTCCCGCTGAGGGCTTTCCATTCGCTGCCGTCAAGTGAGATGTACCAGGTCTCTTCTTCGGCGACATATTTGAATTGAGGAGTCACAGGAGCCGCTACGGAAACCTTGTTTCCCTTGTCATCCAGAAGGTATTCACCGTTAACTGTCCAGTAGAGGACTCCGTCTTCGTTCACGACCCCGATCACCGGGCTCTGGCCTGGATCTCCCTTGTCCCCCTTCTCTCCGGTCTCACCTTTCTCTCCGGTGTCACCTTTCTTTCCGGTGTCACCTTTGTCTCCTTTCTCTCCCTTCTCTCCGTTGGTGATCGTGGCAATCGTTCCGTCGGAGAACACTATCTCGTAGCCATTCTCCGTCTTTGTGACGGACATGACTGTGACTGCATCCTTGTACTTGTCCATTACAGTCTTAAGTTCTGAGACAACATTGTTCATCGTCTTGCACAGAGCCTCAAGGTCGCTGACCTTTGTCTCAAGGACATCCACCCTTGTCTTGAGTTCTGAGTCATCGTAGCATCCGGTAGCCAGCAGGCCAAGCATTGCGGCAGCCGCGAAAGTCAAAATCTTTTTCATAATGTTATTAGAATGTTTAATTGTTTCTGAATGTTAATAGTCAATGTATTCGTAAAGTGAAATTTCCGAAAGAGTGCACCAGCCGAGCCATCCCCAAGGGATTCCCCATGACTGCTTGTTGATGTCGATTCCAGTCTCATCCGCTTTTACGGCGTACCACCAGTAACCATTCCCCGTCATCGCGAAACGGTAGTAGCGGGCAGGGAAAGCATCATCTTCGTTGACACTGATGATGTCGCCTTGTGCAAGTTCCTCGAAATAATCCCCGTTCTTGTATTTAGTGTTATACTCTATGATCTTTCCGACATTGTTCTTGCTGCCTATCCTTACCCATCCGTCCTCTGTGCCAAGAGGCTCGGCACCGGTCGGGGTCTCATTCTTCTTGTAGGCATAGACATCGTAGGTGAGAGGGGTCTGCGCCTCAAACTGGTAGTAGTGGTAGGTGACAAACTTGGCAAGATTGATCCTGCGTCCGGCATCGATCGTGAATGTCATCGGATGATCCTGAATCTTGTAGTCGTTCATAGAGAAACCGAAACACTTATAGGAAATTCCGGTAGGTTTGTCAGGGTCGCCGTCCTTGAATGTGTTGTACTTGCCTTTGTAGATTGTCCACGCACCGTCGAACAGGTACTTCTCTGAACCAGCGTCCCACTGTGAGTCTCCGGCGAGTACAATAGGCTTCATCCCGGATTTCTCAACCAGCCTGGTCGTTACCGGAGCGACAGGCTGTACGGTGGCCACATAATTGAAGTTGGCGTAGTCCGGGCTGGAAAAAGTGATTTCCGCCTTGAGATCCGGATTGAGAAGGTCGGCAAGAATCCCGTCGAACACAAGTTTCCTTGATGTCTTGTCATATTTCTTCAGCCAGGCTCCGCTCTTTACTGAATATGTCCAGTCAAAGTTCGCGTCCACGTTGATCGCAAGTTGACAGCCGCGAACTCCGAGGTCAAGGCTCTCAGGAACCTCCGCGCTGAACTTGAAATAGTTGATTGGCTTCACCGTTGCCTTTGCATAGAAGGTAGGGTCGGAAGGAGATGTGAACTCTATGACGGCAGGGACATTCTCGTCGAATGCGACCGCAGGGTTCAACTGGAATGTCAACTTGGACTTTGTCTTGCTGAACTCCTTGAGCCACTCACCGTTTGTGATGGTGTACACCCAATCGTCAGCAGGGTCTGTCAGGTTCAATGAAAGTGATCCGCCTTTCTTGACCTCCACGCTTTCAGGACATTCCACACCCATGTTCACGATGTAGGCGGGTTGTGTCACCTCAACCCTCTCCACGACCGTTCCGGCCGAGAACTCAAGCACTGATGTTCTGTCGAGCCCTGTCGTGTTGCGCTCGGCCATAAGTCTTACCTCTGTCTCGCCGTCACCGACTTTAGGGCTGATCTTGAACCATTTGTCTGACACGGACATCTTCCATTCCACGTTTGACGAAACTGTAAACGTGATGTCATTGGAATCGGAAGTGAGTACGATGGCCTTTTTCGAAGGCGTGATGTATGCCTCTTCCTCCGTCTTGTCGCAGCCCACGGCCGCAACAAGGGTTGAGAGGACTAACAGTATTATGTTCAGTCTTTTCGTCATGTTCAATGATTATTAGTGATTATTCCTCTGAATCCAGATTGTATCGCCATGCCTCAAGTTCTGAGACATCGTACCAATATTTCCTCTGAGCCCACGCTGAGTTCATCTTATCCTGGTAATACTCGTAGAAGTTCTTTACGATCTTCACTCTGTAGTACCTTGCAAGTGGTACATCTGAATAAACAAAATCCACAGTGGTTCCTTCCGTGATCAGCGGATGTGTCTCTCCTTCTCCAACTTCCTTTATGATGTTCCATTTGGCGGAATCATCCACAGTGGCTATCAGCTGCCAGTTGGACCAGTCTCCCGATGGCTCGCCGTCCAGGATCCAGGCATAGATTTCGTATAACGCGGCCGCGCTTTCCGTGTAAGCCCTATATGGCAGGAACCTCATTCTGGCGACTCTCATCGGGGTCCCGAAATCAACAGTGTAGGCCGTTCCGAAGTTCTCTCCATTGCTTCCTTTCAGACTGTTCATCTCCCAGCCGAAACACTGATAGTGTACGTCTGTGTAGCCGTCTTTCTTCTTCATCCATTTGCCGTCAAAAAGGAAAGCGCATCCTGTGCCATAGCCGTTGTTCGATGCGGCTTTCTCAAGTTTGGAAGGGTCCGCGTCTCCGTCCAGTCCGGTAATTACTGAACATTGTGTGCGATCCACCTGCACGATGGACGCTTTATAGGCGGTGACTGTGTAGGTGATATCCTCCTCAAGGTTGTTCACAACGAAGGTGTAGGTTTTGCCGGCATTCAGATCGGCGGTAAGTTCCTCAACTGCACCCTCCTTGAGAATCACGCGGCTTGGGAAATTGAACTTTATCTCGGTGGAGGTGAAGTCCTTTGTGTCGTTGAACACAAAAGTGACAGTATGAGCCGCATTGTCAACAACGCCTTCGACAGTCTCGTCACCGACCGTGGCTGTGGCTGACTTTACAAGCTGTGTCAGAGGGTATTGTGGAATCGTGGTGTCGAACTTCTTCTCAATGTCGCAGGATGCGACACCGAGGCTCACCGCCGCCATTATCATTAATGTATTGAATAAACGTTTCATGTCTATATTCATTTTAAGATATTACCACCAAGGATTCTGGGTCAGTCCAGGACTATTGTTGATTTCCTTGTAAGGGATAGGGAACAGGTAGAACTGTTTCTTGAACTCTCGCGTCTCGAAGATGGTTCTCTTGTAGAATTCCGTACTCTTGAAGCTGTTTGTCTTAGGGTCGCCGGCACGCGTGGAAAGCCCCCATACAGGACCGTAATCTCCGAATTTTCCTACTTCATTCGCTGTCACGGTGTTGGCTGAAGGGTCAAGACAAAGAAGACGGCGATGGCAGGTGAAGAAACGGTCTCCCTCGAAATTAAGCTCGATCTGACGTTCCCTTAGAATATACTTACGCTGCGCGTCCTTGTCACCCGCAATATTAGGATAGGTGTCGAATATGCTCGGCAGACCAGCTCTTTGGCGAATAAGATCCCAATACTTCTTGATGTCAGGATTTGTAGGATCATATTCGTTCAGTGCTTCCACATAGTCAAGAAGAATCTCGCCGTAGCGGATGTAAACAGTTACATAATTCTTAGAGAATGTCAAGTTCGAGAAGTCTCCCGGGATTATTCTTTTATGAGTCAAGAAACCGCTGTGAGGGTAATAGGTAAGGTTGTCGTTGTTTGACATTCCGCCGTAGTAGAGTTCAAGTCTTCCCCAGCCGTCCTGCTGATCCTCGCGGTTGTTGAAAGCGTTCATCCATTCCTTGTCGGAAGGGAAGAATAACTGGACTCTGTGGTTGTAGTTGATGGAAGCGTAGAATCGAGGCTCACGGTTGGCGAACATATTCCAGTCACCCTTGGCGTGTCCCCAACTATCGAGTTTCTTCAGGTCATCTATAAGATCCTTTCTTCCATTCTCTGTGGACTCGTCGAATTTTGGCTGTCCGTCAATGACAGGATTGTAATGTGTTCCGTTGGATGTCGCGAATCCGCTTTCGACATAGCCGGATTCGGGGTCTTCGATGCCACGCCCGTTTTCCATATAGAATGCGTCTACAAGCCGCAGGGTAGGAGCCGTGCCGCCATTGAACTTATGCTTCCCATTTACTGGAAGGGTGTGGTACAAATATCCATATCGAGGAGGATAGTCATTCCAAGCGCTCCTTGCCTGCTGGACTGTGCCAAAGATGATCTCCTCGTTCCATCCTGTCATCTCAATGTTGTAATAGGCCTTGTAAGGGTTATAATTCTCTGAGTTGACATCGTTCTTTTCTCCGTAGTATAGTCCAAGACCGGTCTCGGATTGATGCTTCTCGGCAAGGTCGATCACGGATTTCGCAGCTTCCGCCGCTTTCTTCCATTTGTTCTCATCGTAAGATCCGGCTACGAGAGGGTTTCCGTCTCTGTCACGGAGACTGGAGTAGTAGTCGGTGTTGCCGTTCCATTGAGGAGATGCTGCGAGAAGAAGTACTTGGGCTTTAACGGCATTACAGGCAACTTTGGTCGCGCGCCCGAGATTGACATCCGAGGATTTGTAGGAATATGGTAGAAGTTCGTACGCCTTGTCCATACATTCGATGATGTAATCGACGCAATCATCAAATGAGTCGCGTTGCATATTCCCGAAATCCGAAGTTTGAGGCAGATCCTCTTTTACCAATACTACCGGGCCGTACTGGCGGAGAAGCAGGAAGTAATAATAACCTCTGAGGAATATGGCTTCGCCAGTGTATCGGATCCTGAGGTCGTTTGCCAGTTCCTTGCATCGTCCGACATTGTTCTCGAACTTGAAGCTTGCCTTGATGGCCTTGTAATATCTCTCCCAAACATTGTTGGTAGGAGTGGTGGGATCCCAGCTTCCGGATGTAAGTGCTATGAAAGGACTCCAAGGAAGGTCACATTCATCAGAGAGGCCGAGCCAAAGGCCTTCCCAGTCTGACTCTACACAGTTTTTCTCCGGCAGAACAGCATAAATATTTGTGAGATAGGAGAGAACCTCATTGCGATTTGTCCAGACCTTCTCTTCTGTTTTCATATCATCCGGCATCTTGTCAAGGAAGTTGCACCCTGCCAGGAGAAACGCCGAGGTGATGAGTATAAGATATTTTTTCATCGCTTTCATCGTTTAGAATGTGAATCTTACGCCAAAATTGAACTTGCGTGTAAGAGGGTAGCTGCTACCATCGCTTGAACCGGTCTCAGGATCCCACATGTCCCAAGCGGAATGCATCCATAGATTGCTTCCGACAAAGTATAGCCTGAATGCCTGGCAACCACATTTCTGAAGCCAATCGCCCTTGAATGTGTAGCCTGCCTCGACATCGGACAGACGGATAAGGCTTCCATCATAGATGGTTTTCGTTGACATCTTTTGGTTGTTCGTGTTAGGATATTCAGTGAGTCTTGGATAAAACGCGTCAGGATTTGGATTATCAGGAGACCAACGGTCGAGGGCTTTCTCGAAGAGGTTGCCCTGCTTGACTCCACGATGGAACGGGAAGAATGTGCCGCCGAGAGAGTACGAGACGTTGGCCTGCCCCCTGAAGAACACACCAAGGTCGAGTCCTTTCCATGTCAACTGTGCGCCGAAACCATAGTTGATTTCAGGGACGTTGGAATAGCCGATTGCCACGACATCGTGGTCATCAACAACACCATCCTTGTTGTAATCCAGGTACTTGATGTCACCGGGAGCCAGATCCGGGAGGTTGAACTGGGAAGGGCTGAGGTCAATCTCGTCCTGATCGGCAAAACAGCCAAGGGCGATGTAGCCGAATTTCTGGTTCAGTGGATGACCCTTGGCGAGACGCCAACTGTCAGTCTTCACCTGATCGCTGTCAATGACGTTGTTGCGGGCGAAAGAGAAGTTCCCGTAAATGCGATAACCTACAGGGCCTATGTGGTGGTTCAATTCTCCTGTGAATTCGAATCCTTGGTTGTCCAGGATGCCCATATTCGCAAGAGGAGCCTTGTTCAATCCAGCGATTCCCGGAATTGTGTTCCTCTGAATCAGAATGTCCCAGCGATGTTCGTAGAAGTAGTCGAAATCGAATGAAAGCAAGGAGTTGAACAATTTGATTTCGAGTCCGATGTCTCTTTTCAGACCTTTTTCCCAAGTCAGATTCTCAATGCCTTCCTGATCCTCACCTACACCTCCGAGCCAGTTGGCGGTATCTCCGAACCGGTGTCCTCCAAGACCGGAACCCCACGTGGAAAGGTAGGAAAAACGCCCCGTGGCCAGAACATCGGAGCCGACAAGCCCCATGGAAGCCCTGAGCTTGAGGTGATTGACGTAAGGCTTTATGTTGGCCCACCATGGCTCGTTGGAGACGAGGTAACCGACTGCGCCAGCCGGGAAAAAGCCGAAACGCTGACCTTTCGCGAAGTTTTCCGAGCCGTTGTATCCAGCATTGAACTCGGCAAAATATCTGTCATCGTAGGAATATGTCGCTCGGAATGCGAGACCTTGCTTACGGTAAGGCAGAGAGTATATTGAGGAACCGGCGGAGAGGTTGACAAAGTTTCGCTGATAGTACATGGTCATCGCTCCCACGCGGTGCTTCCCGGCGAAGTTCCTTTCATAGTTTATCTGTCCTTTCAACTCGTCGGCCCTGTCTCCGGTAGTGGATGCGGCGAAACTCAAGGACTCATCTCCCACATAGGTCTGTGTCACCTTATAGAGACCGGTCTCATCGTCAACTCCAAGAATCGCATAGCGGGAGGAATATTTCCCGCGGGCTTGAATGGATTTGATGTTGAAGTCGTATGAAAATGACAGATTGGCGCTCAACCCCTTCGTGATCATATCAAGATTTTGCTTAACAATGATCTGAGACATAATCTGCGTCTGGTAGGTCTTGTTGTAGCCGGAACCGAAAAGACGTTCGGCTGGGTTGTTCGTGCTGTTTCCTGTTGAGCCACCCCACGCCCATTTGATGTTGCCTTCATCATCGTACCCGATAGGAACGCGTACTGGTGTCGAGATAGGGTCAAGGTTGTAAGCCATCTTGAACAACTCGGAGGCCTGGGCCTGATAAGCATTACTTTTCGTGATTGGTCTCGGCTGATGTGAGTCCGTCATATTCGCTCCGATCTCAAGGGACAGCATCGTGGACTTGGTGATGTTCAAATCGATGTTGGAACGGAAGTTATACCTCTTCACATGGATGTTGGTGCTGTAGTCCGTGTCCGGGCTGGTGTAAAGGTTACCGTTGTCCCGGATGTAGGCCGCTGTCACATAGTATCTCGCGCGCTCGCCACCGCCTCTGATGCTCAAGGAGGCCTGCTCGTTGTTTGACCAGCGTGTGAACAACTCATCGAACCAGTTTACGTTAGGGTACATGAACGGGTCTGTCCTTGCCTCTGTTTTTGCTATCTGCTCGTCAGTGAAGACCTGCTTTCCGCTTGCCTCGTTGTACAGACGCATGTAGTTCGCACCGTCCAGAAGCTTAGGCATGTTCGTAAGCTCGGAGATACCACCCTCGATCTTGACATCGATCTGTGGCTTCTGCGCGATACCTTTCCTTGTAGTGACGAGAACGACACCGTTCGCCGCGCGCACACCGTAAACAGCAGTTGCAGAGGCATCCTTGAGGATGGAAATCGTCTCTATCTCCTCGATGGCAAGGTTAGACATGTCACGCTCGACACCGTCCACGAGGATAAGAGGCGCGCTGGAGTTCAGCGAGGAGATTCCACGGATCCAGAACTCGGCGTTGTCCATACCCGGCTCACCGGTCCTCTGGACGACAACAGCTCCGGCCACCTTACCGGCGAGGGCGTTGGTAAGGTTGCGCTGAGGAATCTCCAATTCGGTGTTGGCCACAGAGGAGATGGCTCCGATCACGGAAGCCTTTCTCTGATGTCCCATGCCGACCACGACTGCTTGATCCAGCTCAGTCGCGTCGTCCTGAAGGAAGATGTTAAGTTCCAGGGATTTCGGGACGGTGACAGTCTGAGTCTTGTAACCCATGCTTGTGACCTCCAGCTTGACTCCGGGTCCGGAGACCTCGATCGAGTAGTAACCATTGATGTCGGTCATGGTTCCGGTCTGGGTGCCGGCGATGAGGATCGCCGCTCCCGGCACTGGCTGTCCTGTGCCGTCGATGACCTTACCTTTGACCGTGACCTTGCTCGGTGCGGCGGAGATTCCTGATGCGCTTTCCTCTGAACCGGAGTTGCCGGAGTACGCCCCATAGGAAGGAACTGCCAACAAAGCCGCCAACAGGATGAACACGATCTTCCGCTTTCCCATTGTTAATTGATCAGTCATAGTATTTCATTAAATATTTGATGATAAACGATAATCATTGAGGTGTATAGAATACAATAGTGGCTAACTGTCAATAGTGTTTCCCTGCAAATGTAGTAATATATTTTCATTTTGAAAATAATTTAACTAGTATTTTTAACGAAAATTGTGATAATTGCCGTGCGCAAACGTTATTTTGGGTTTAAATATGGCCATTTGAGGACCCTTCCTTTCAAATTGACCATAAAATGCTTATCTTTGTTACCACAAACCTTGGTTCAGAGAATCACGCTGCAAGTCCAAGGTCCGATAACAGAGATATTATGGCAAACATCAACGACAAGGAATCCTTTCTGAACCATATCAACGGTAGAAACTCCTTCCTGAAGCATCTGATTCTGGAGAATTGCGTCTATGACAAGCAGTTCACCCTCGCGGATCTGAGCCGTGAATATGACACTTCCGTCCCGACGGCCTCCAGAATCGTGACCGACCTGATTGATGACGGTTTTGTGAAGGAGATCGGCAAGATGGAGTCTTCCAGCGGCCGTAAGCCGGTGATCTACGGCCTTAATCCTGATGCCGGCAATTTTGTCGGGGTGGATGTGAAGCAGGATTATCTTTCGGTTGCTGTCACGAACTTTATGGGCGAACTGTGCTTCTTCAAGGAAAACATCAAGTTCACCCTGACCAACACCGAGGAGTCGTGCCGCAGGATGTGCGATGTCGTCCGCGACTGTCTGAAGTCCTCCAAGGTCGATCTCTCGAAGATCCGCAGTTACGGATTCATATTCTCGGGTCGTGTCAATTGCAACTCAGGCTATTGCTTTTCCTATTTCATAAGCGAGGACAAGCCGATCGCAAGCATCCTTGAGAAGGAACTTGGACTGCCGGTCTATGTGGAGAATGATTCCAGGGCCATAGCCTACGCTGAATATATGTCCAGCGAGAGCCCGGAGAAGACATTCCTTGTGTTCAACGTGAGCTGGGGACTGGGTCTCGGAATGATCATCGACGGCAAGTTGGGCTACGGTCGTTCCGGCTTCTCCGGCGAGATAGGCCATTTCCCTATTTTCGACAACAAACGGATATGCCGGTGCGGAAAGATCGGCTGTCTTGAGACCGAGGCATCCGGATCGGCTCTTCACAGGATTGTGCTTGAGGAGATGGCGGCCGGTCAGCCGTCGCTTCTGAGCAAGAAATTCAAGGCCGGAGAGGAAATCACTCTGAATGACATACTTGACGCGGCCGATGCCGAGGACACGGTCGTCATCGAGGCTATCGAGAAAGTCGGCAAGGCCCTCGGTCAGGCGATAGCCGGTATGATCAACCTGTTCAATCCGGGAGTGATCGTCATAGCCGGTTCCCTCGCGCGCGCGCATAAATATCTAATGACACCGATCAAGGGCAGCGTGAACAAACTCGCCCTCGCGATAGTCAGCAGCGACACCTCGATCATCGTCACCCGTCTTGGCGAGAAGGCCGGCGCCATCGGAGCCAGTTACATCGCCAAAGTCAGGATGCTCGGAATAATCTGATCTTATGAATATGAAGCCTTCCCTCAAGCCCTTTCTTGCCGTCTTCGCCTTGACGCTGATGTCATCCTGCGCGCGGCATAATGAATATTCTGACATCGTCTCCGTGATTCCTGAACCTCAAGAGGTCCACTTGTTCGGAGGATTCTCCGATGCCGATGGATGTAAACGGAACGATGTGACTGACAGAACATTGGGCGGAGAGGACTACAGGATATTCATAAAAGATGGGAAAGTGACGGTGACGGCGGCCTCCGAGCGAGGTTTCCTTTATGCCGGGCAGACGCTCATGCAGCTTAGGAACGCGGAAGGGAAATATCCCGATGTTGAGATTCGTGACTGGCCACGCTTTGGACACCGGGGACTGCTCCTGGATTGCAGCAGACATTTCTTCTCAATCGAGGAAATCCGCAAGGTCTTGGATGTTATGGCCTTGCATAAGTTGAACGTCCTTCACTGGCATCTTACTGACGATCAGGGCTGGAGGATAGAGATCGATTCATGGCCTCGTCTGACCGAGGTCGGAGCCTGGAGAACGGGCAACCGGCTTGGCAGGGGAGGCACGGATATCGGCCCGGACAATGAACCATACGGCGGATTCTACACGAAAGAGGAACTCCGCTCTGTCGTGGGTTACGCCTCGTCTCTCGGCATTGACATAATGCCTGAGATAGACCTCCCCGGACACATGCTTTCCGCACTTGCCTCATACCCGGAGCTCGGCTGTACAGGAGGCCCTTACGCTGTGATGGCCTATGGCGGGATCTCGCAGGATGTACTATGCGCCGGAAACGAGAAGACCTATAAGTTCATTGAGGATGTCCTGACCGAGGTTATGGAAGTCTTCCCTTATGAATATGTTCACATAGGCGGTGACGAGTGTCCGAAGAACCGTTGGGAAGCCTGTCCTAAGTGCCAGACAAGGATCAAGGCTCTTGGCATCAAGTCCGACGCTGACCACACGGCTGAGCAGCTGCTCCAAGGTTATGTCACAAAACGTGTAGGAAAGTTCCTGAAAGAACACGGACGGAGGATGGTCGGTTGGGACGAAATCCTGGAGGGAGAGGCCCCGCTGGATGCTGTTGTGATGTCCTGGCGTGGCACGGAAGGCGGAATCAAGGCTTCCGGACTCGGCCACGATGTCATCATGACCCCGAATCGGAATATGTATTTCGACTACTGCCAGGGTGAGAACAAGGAGTCTGAACCGGACGGGATCGGCGGCTGTCTCCCGGTCTGGAAGGTCTATGAATATGAACCGTTCACACCGGAGATGACCGATGAGCAGAAATCACACATCCTTGGTGTTCAGGCCAATCTCTGGACGGAGTTCATCTCCACTGACTCTCATCTTGAGTATATGCTGCTTCCGCGTCTCAGTGCCTTGAGCGAGGTCCAGTGGTGTTTGCCGGGTCGCAAGTCATTCGACAGGCTCATGAAAGATATGTCCAGAATGGCCTCGTTGTACGAGAATCTGGGCTATGATTACGCCAAGCACGTCTTCGGTGTGATCGATCAGCACCGTTCTCTGGAGGAGGGTGTTGAGCTCACTTTCCACACGGCAGGAGAGGCTGGGATCAGATACACCGTTGACGGTTCCGAACCAACAGCAGGATCACAGCTCTACGAGGCTCCGTTCGTGGTTTCTGAAAGACCCGCGACTGTCAAGGCTGCGGTCTTTCGTGACGGAAAGGACTCAGGGATATATTCCCGTGACATCCTTGCAGGCAGGGCCTATCACAGGCCGCTTCTTGTCAACACCGAGAAGGCTTGGAACTACAAGTGGCAGCCGGATGAATCCCTTGTGGATGGTCTCCGCGGCGGGACCAACTTCAACTCTGACAGCTTTGTAGCTTGGAACGAGGAACCGATGGATGTCACGATTGACATGGGGGAGGATGCCCAGGCATATTCATCAGTCACCCTCTGCATTCTGGTTGATAAGCTGAACTATATCTTCGCCCCAGCCTCCATCGAGGTCGGCCTCTCCAATGACGGCGAGAATTTTGATCCCGTGGCCCATTTTGACGTAGCCACCGACAATCCTTCCGCCCCTGACGGCCTTCGCGAAATTCCGGTCTCGTTCCAAGAGTCCAATGCCCGTTACATCCGCGTCAAGGCTCCGGTTGTGAACCCGATTCCTGACTGGCATCCGGGCCGTGGACATAGCGCCTTCATATTCGTAGATGAGATCGTTGTGGAATGAATCGGGTCACTTCGGCTGGCTCAGTGACCGATGGCGTTCATTCTGTCGTAGTTAAGTTATAGAACAATCCGCTGCGGTTGCTGAGCTTGTCGAAGCGCCGAAACAACTTGAATGTAAAAAAATAAGTTAGATATGTCAAACAAAGAATCTTCCGCCACCGGCCGCCTCCTCTCTCTGGACGCTCTGAGGGGCTTCGACATGATGTTCATCATGGGTCTTAGCGCCATCATCGCCAACTTCTGCGGTCTCTTTCCCGGCGGCGGGGACTGCTGGCTCGCCACCCAGATGTCCCACGTGGACTGGGAAGGCTTCCACCATCACGACACGATTTTCGCCCTGTTCCTCTTTATCTCGGGAATGACATTCCCTTTCTCGTCAGCCAAGAAGATGACGAAAGGGATGAGCCGCTCCCGACTCTGCCTCGACGTGCTGCGCCGCGCCTGCGTCCTGATATTCCTTGGCCTTGTCTATCAAGGAATATTCCAGTTCCACTTCGCCACGCTGAGGTTTCCGAGCGTCCTTGCCAGAATCGGAATCGCATGGGCGATCGCGGCCATTCTGTATATGTACACGGGAAAGAAGACCCAGTGGGGAATCGCCGTCGGCATTTTGGTCGGCTATTTCCTCCTGTTGAGGTTTGTCGTCGCCCCTGACGCTCCTGTCGGCGCCGACTCATTTTCCAGGGAAGGCAACATCGCCTACTATATTGACAGGATTCTGATGCCGAACCACATTTATAAGAAAGGCCTCGGTGATCCGGAGGGTCTGTTGAGCACGATCCCGGCAGTAGTGACGGCCATGCTTGGAATGTTCACAGGCCGCTATGTCAAGGAATCCAAGGACTCCGGCAACCGCAAGACCGTGAACATGTTGGCCGCCGCTGCGCTTATGGCCGTCATCGCTGCCGTATGGTCTATCTGGTTTCCGATTGTCAAGAGCCTGTGGACCAGTACTTTCGTCCTTGCCGCCGCGGCCTGGTCAGTAGGCCTCTTCGCCATATTCTACTATCTCATAGATGTCAAAGGCTGGCGCAAGGGCGTACTGTTCTTCCAGGTTGTCGGCATGAACTCGATCACCATTTACCTGGGGCAGGCCATCTTGCGTTTTGACTCAATGACGGATTTCTTCTTCGGCGGCATCATGGGTCTTCTCCCCGAGCCTTGGTCCAAGCTCGTCTTCAGCCTCGGCTACTTCGCCCTCTGCTGGTTCCTGCTCTATTTCCTCTACAAGAAAAACTGCTTCCTGAAGGTTTAGGGCTGACTTTTGGCAAATACACCAATCATAATTACTCAGCTTTCAATGGAAAAAATGAATCACCTTCATGTGATTTGATGATTTCTATAAAATTATATACTTTTGTGA
>OCQZ01000025.1_pt1 | contig 38632 bp, 51 predicted proteins | sample 1538921 | NCBI WGS metagenome assembly OCQZ01 (sample SAMN03418269, study PRJEB22391) | human gut metagenome | biome: human-gut; feature: organic feature; material: feces | host: Homo sapiens | place: Tanzania | collected 2013-01 | reverse complement strand
CCCTCCAGCCGGTGGCGGATGCTGCGCCACTCTCGCCGGTGGCGGATGCTGCGCCCCTCCAGCCGGTGGCGCAGTTTTTCTTTTCGGAGTTCGCCTTTTTGATAGCATTATCAAAATCGCACTGTGCTTTGACATACTCCACCTGCGCCTTGACCAGCCCAGGAATACCGATTTCCGCGCTCAAAGTCAATTTCTTGCCGACGCGCTTTGTATCGCCGGACTGCATCTCATCGCTTACATCCTCTAGTTCCGCCTCAAAATACCGGGAGCCATCACCGGGCATGTAGTAGCCCAAAACATCAAGCGGCATTTCGCAGGCGTGTAAGCCATTTTTGCAGAGCTCAATGTCTCCGTCCACCTCTGCCGTTTTGCCCAGTTCATACTGGAACCCACGACACTTCATATTCTTGTCAGTTGCCTTGTAAACCTTCATCGTGTTCCTCCTTTTCCGACAGTTTCGCAATCTGCGCATCCCGCCGCATGATGGTATCCCGCAGCCCGGCGTTTGCCTGCAGCAGTGCCTCAATGCGCCGCTGCTGGTTCTCGATCAGGTCAGCGGCGGCGTCATTCTTCTTCTGACTGCAAGATTCGTTGGGGCTGCTCGTGCCAAAAAACGCGCAAATTCCCTTGCAATTCACTTCCGGGCTTACACAGCACCGCAGCGCGGTCACGATCTCATCTCTTGTCATGTTTCCGGCCTCCGTTTCTTGAATTTCTTACACCCAGCCCCACAGTCCAGAGGAAGAAATATCGCAAGTCCCTTTCCCATATTGGGCGAGTAATCCTTGTCCCCTTCGGAAAAGCAGTAGCCAAAAATCACAGTGCCGTCAGATCTTTCATAAGGCGTTTTCAGTTCCGCGCAAAACTTACAGACTTGGCAACACTTTTGCGGTATCTCTTTTGCATCTTCCCACAGAACGGTTTGCCCATCTCTTGTCATGTCATTCCTCCTCTCACACCGCCACGCAGTCCATCAACTGCGCCATTGTGGTGATGGTCACGCCGCACCACTCCGGCAGGTTGGCACGCACCAGCGCGGACGCCACCGGCGGACACACCGCATTGCCGCACCGCGCCACCTGCGCGCTCTTTTTGTACTCGTTGCCCAAATAGTCACGGTCGATGATGTAATCCGGCGGAAACCCCATGGCGTTGTACAGCTCGCGGGGCGAAAGCATCCGCAGGCCGATGTCGGCAATGTAGTACAGGGTTCCCCCGATCTCCAGCAGCAGTACCTCATCCTCCGCCAGCTCGTAGCCGCAGAACTCATTCAGCAGGGCGCGTATCTCGGGCCAGTAACCCAGATCGTCACCGCTGCGTATCTTCGCCAGATATGCCTTGCACACGGCGAACTCCCCGGCACTTGCGGTCACGGTCTGCATCGGCTCTTTCATGCCATGCCCCAGATTGTCGCCCTTGAATTTCACCACATGGGCGGCACATACCGCGTTGTGGTCAATGGCCGTCACCGTCGGCAAAGGATCGCCCACCTTTTCGCCCACCACGCCGCCGTAATACTTGGCAATGTGAGCGGCGACCACCGCCTCACGGTCGTGGCTGGTAACGGTGTGCATGGGGTCTTGCATGTCCAGGGGTCTGCCGCCTGTGTAATACTCCACCAGATTAGCGCAGGTCAGGCCGTATCGGTTGGAGGCGTCCACCGTGTTGATAGGCGTACCCAGCCCGGATGCCCGGACACTCTCCGTCTGCTCTGTGTGATACTGGATCATCGCGGGAGCCAGAAGCGGCCTGCACAATTCATGCGCTCCTACCGCCGTAACAGTTGTCAATGGCTTTTCGATGTTCTGCGCAGCGTTCTGGAATTTCTGCTGCACGATAAACGGCTTGCCGCTGCGGATGGTGAACTTGTCCACGCCTCGGATGATCCGCCGCATGGTGTTCTTCGCCAGCGGGCGCACCGCTTTCAAGCCGTACTCGTCCATGATCTGCGCCTTGGATGCGAATACTGACGGGCAGGGCAGCGACCAGTCGATGATCTCCGCCGCGCTGCGCCACTTGGGCAATCCATTTTCGCCGGTCTTGCTGTGGGTGGGCTTCGGCCAGACAATGGGCTTACCGTCACAGCGGGCGATCATGTAAAACCGCTTGCGGGAGGTAGGCGCTCCAAAGTCCGCCGCCACCAATTCCCGGAACTCCACGGTGTAACCCAGCGCCTCCAACTGGCCGATAAACTTCCGGAAGGTGGTGCCTGCCAGCTTCTTCACCGGCTTACCCTTCCGTACCGGGCCCCAGGTCTGGAACTCCTCCACATTCTCCAGGATGATGACCCGGGGTCGTACCTCTGCTGCCCAGCGCAGCGTGATCCACGCAAGGCCGCGAATCTTCCGGTCTACCAATGCAGCGCCCTTGGCCTTGGAAAAATGCTTGCAGTCCGGCGAAAACCACGCCAGCCCCACGGGTCTGCCACGGCACACGGCCTTTGGGTCTACATCCCACACGGACGCCTGCAGGTGCTCCGTGTAGGGGTGATTTGTCCTGTGCATCAGAATGGCGTCCGGGTCGTGATTGATGGCCACCGCCACCACCCTGCCTGTGGCGATCTCAATGCCGGTTGACGCGCCTCCTCCGCCGGCAAAATTGTCCACGATGATCTCACCGTTCATGGTCTCTTGTGCGTTTATCACGCTCTATCCCTCCAATCTACCACCTCCACTCAGGTTCTCCTGTTCTGGTTCCGAAAGTATCGCCTGCTGGCCGCGGCGGACCGCCTTGCCTCGATCTCCGCCTCGCTCCGGCAGTGCTCGCACATCACGCCGGAGCCGTTGAAAAGTGTCCCGCACCGCACGCAAACATTGCGTACCACCGGCAGCTTCTCCACCAGCTCGCACTTGGCCACCACCTTTGCCCAGGGCACGCCCCAGAAAAGCGCCGCCTCAAGGGTGGCCTGCTCCCAGGTCTCGGCGATCACCGGCACCTTGCAGAGATCCTCGGTCTTCACCCACCAAAGGTACTCCTTTTTATTAGCCGCCATAGCGCCTCCTCGCCCTCTGCTTCTGTTCCTTCTTGTATTCCAGCATCTCTTTTTCGATCAGCCGGTCTTTTCGGCAGGCCTCTTTTCGGGCCTCCATCTCCGCCTGCCATTGCTCCCAGCGGCGGCACAGGTAGTCCCCCGCCGGGTCCTTGCCGTGGCAGCCCACCCGCCGGTCCGGGCAGCCCCGGCAGCAGTCCTTAGCGCTTCCCATGGCGCCCGTGCCTGTCCACCCACTGTACAAAGCGCATGATGTTCACGGCCAGCGTGGCCGCCCCCGCGATCACCGTCAGGTAGTAGATGCAGCTTTCCACCGTGTCACCCCCTCTTATGTAACATGAGCTCTTTTCCCGGCGCGGTCGTATGCCTTCTCCCTCCAACCGCCGGAGAACCTCTTGAAATTGTTCCTCTGTCAGTCGCGCCACCTTTTCCTCCAGCGCGAGCAGTTCGTCCTTTGTCATTTCTTTTCCCTCCGTCTTGTTTAGCTGGTCACCCCCTTAAGAAAAGGGGCGCAGGTCCCGCTCCCGCCGGGTAAAGATGCGGTCCGTCCCCTGCTCCTGCAGCACGCAGCACCATTCGCCGAAGCTCCTGCGCAGGGCCACCACCGTGGCCTCTGCGCCCCCGTCCTGCGGCAGGGTGCTCGTCACCCGCTGGCCCTCGGCGAAAAGGGCGCCTCTGGCCTTCTTCTTTCTCATGGCTGCTCCTCCTTGGTTATTTTTTTCAGGCATTCGCCGCCGGGAAAAAGTGAACGCGCCCGGCGAATTGCTCGTTGAGCATGGTCACCCGTATGGCCGTCGCCAGCCGCTTTCTCTGCTCCGCCGTCAGGGTGTCCACATCCACCCGCCGGTCTCCCACCAGGCAGGTGGCCTTTACGATGATGGGCTCTCTTGCTTTTTTCACGGTCGCTCGCCTCCTCCCTTTACGCTATGCGCCTGTGCCTGTCCTTTTTTACAGATAGCTCTTTCCTACCTCGCGGATAAAATCCGCCTCATCCCAGCCGTAGCAGTCCATAGCCGCCGTCTGGGCCTTCGCCTTCAGCGCCGCCGCCCGCCGGGCGTCCTCCTGCACCCCCCGGTTGCCCATGTGGCAGCCCCGGTGGCACAGGTGTACCCACAGCCCCAGCCGCTTGCTCTTCTCCCGGTTGGCTCCGCCGAAGATCTCGTGTCGGTCTATACCGCCGGCCGCTTGGCCGTTTTGCCCGCACAGATAGCAGCAGCACGCGCTGTGCCCGTAGAGGACCGACGGTGCGTAGCCATTTCTGTCCAGGGCCGCGCCGAATTCGTTTTTCTTCATGGCTTTCTCCTTGCCCTCACATTCTCCGTGTGTTACACTGGCGAGAGGAGGTGATGTTTGTGAAAAGACTCTTAGCCGCCATTCTTGCCGCCCTGTTGGTCACGGCGGCGTATGCCCATCCCGGCAGAACCGATGCCAGAGGCGGCCACTACAACCGCGCCACCGGCGCGTATCACTACCACCACGGCTATCCGGCGCACCAGCACTATAACGGTCAGTGCCCCTATGCCTTCGATGACCGTACCGGCTACAATAGCGGCACGGCCTCCGGCTCCTCCTCTGCCGGTGCTTCCTCTCCGGAGAAAATGCCTGTTCTCAGTGCCCATAGGAGGGGCTCCTCCAGCAAGGCGTCTGACACCGGCAAATCTGCAAGGAGCACTTTGCCCGTTCGCCAAAGCTCCTGGTGGGATTTCATGCGTGAGGAGCTCCACTCCGTGGTCTCCAGTTCTAATTTTTGGGTCGGCTTGGCGCAAATCGTTGTGGCCTTCGGCATCCCCGTCCTTGTGTACGAGTGGACTATGCGTTCCCGAAGGCGAAAGGCCGCAGCGTCCGCCCCGGCTCTCTTACCCGCCCGTCATAAGCTCGATACCACCGACACGGTCTCTGTTTCTTATCACGGCCGTGAGGTCACTCTCTACCGTCTCCCCGCAGAGGCGATCCTCCGCGTGGGGTATCTGCGTGACACAGAGGAGCTCTTCCTGCAGAGCGCAGACGGCGGCCACATCGATGTTTTCCACGGTGTTCCTCTTGCACTCTGCAGCCGCCTGGTTCGCTCCGACGACCCGGACAGGATCTTCCTGCAGGAGATCCTTCTCTGCTGCAGCAGCTCACCGCTGAAGTGATCCCCTGCCGCGCCCCGCCCGGGCACTTTAACTGCACATTTCGTGTAGTTCGTTGTTAAAAAAAATATGAGCAACCGGCACGCCGAAGCACGCAGCAAGGCGTAGTTTTACCTCGTCGCGCGGCCTTCTTTGGTCGTTCTCATACATCTGTAGCGCCGAAACGCTGATATTACACTTTTTTGCCACCTCTCGCCTTGATTGACTTCCCCGAAGCTCTCTTAAAATCTGACCTGCGCTCTGCATTCTTACTCACCTCCCGCCTGCACGAACTGTGTGATTTATATATACCACACAAATTTTCATTTGTCAACACAGTTTGTGTAATTTTTTTCTTGCAATTAACACAATTTGTGCTATACTGATTTCACGGAGGTGATTTTATTGCAGTTTAATACCGTCCTTCGCAAATTGCGGAAAGACCGCGGCCTCACGCAAAAGCAGCTTGCTCTTGCCCTTGGCCTTTCCGAAAGCGCCATCAGTATGTACGAGCGGGGCCAGCGGGAGCCGGACTTTGAGACCCTGGAGATCATAGCAGATTATTTCAATGTGGATATGGACTTCCTGACAGGCAGGACTCCTTATTCCTCCCGCATCGTCTCCCTGAATGCCGCGCAGGCCGGCAGCGGGGAAGCTGCCGGCCTGAACGCGGAGCGCCGTGCCTTCGTGGATCGTGTGAAAGCGTGGGACGATGCTACCTTTCACCGCGTCGTTGCTGTCATCGACGCGGTACTCGGCGAAAAACAATAGCGAGCTGTCAGAATGCTCTTTCTTGTGGCACCGGAGGGAGGATGCCCTCCCTCCTCAGCCGCCGGAGGACCTCCTGAAACTGATCCTCCGTCAGCTGCGCGAGCTTCTTCTCCAGCATAAGCAGATCTTCTCTTTCCATTTCCTTTTCCTCCATGTGATTTTTGTTCCTATTTCTATCTTAGGCGCCGTGCACTGAAAAAGTCCACTGCCCAGCAGGGCATTTACGGCCCTTTCCCGGCAGTTTTGACCCTAAAACGAACGATGATATACAAAGGAGGTACTACACTATGTCTGCCATCAGCCAGCTGCAAGCGAATATTGCAGCATACCCCGAAGCGTTCCGTCTTGCCCGGTCCCGGGCCGGGCTCACCAATGCCGCCCTGTCCGACCTCTCCGGCGTCCCCTACTCCACGGTCCGCAATGCCCAGAGCGGCAATGGCGGCGTCACCGTCGAGCAGGCAGCCGCCCTGGCGCTTGTTCTGCACATTTCCCTGGATGAGCTCTTCTGCATTCCACGGCCCGAGGAGGACCGCCGGCCTGCGGAGGAGGATCGCCTCCACGCCCTTGAGCTGGAATTGGCAGAGCGCAACGGCGAGCTTGCCGTTTTGCGTTCTGCCAATTCCAGCTTGGCGGCCCAATATAGGACCTGTGCCCGGATCTTCTCTTTTTTATCTGTAGTCCTCTGCTTTGTGGTCATGGGCTACCTGTTTTGGGATTTTCGCATTGCCGCCGCCGGGCTCATCGTCGGCGAAACGCCCACCCTCGGCGCTTGGCTGCTGCTTCTTATCATAGGGGCGGCAGTATTCTTTTCCGGCCGGGAGCTTCTGCACACCGCCGCCCGCTATACGAATCTATCCTCTTCCCCCGGCACCGTGGACACCCGCGCCGGCAGCCGGAAGCTATAAAATTTAGGAGGTACAATTATGAAGGACACAAGTGATATGATCATGACCGAGCTTCCCGAGGAGAAGCTCCATCTTTCCTTCTCTGAGTGGCTTACCCTTTTTCTTGTTTTCTCCGGCGCCGTTGGCGGCGGCTATTCCTGCATCCGCATTTTGGAGCACTTCAGCGTGTCCTATGGCATCTGCAGATTGTTCGGTTTCCTTTACTGGGTATTGTATTGCTGTCTGGTGGTATCCCGCCTGCGTACAAAGTCGGATGTACAGCGCCTGGAGGACAATGCCTATAACGAGGGTTTTCAAGCCGGGTGTGACCATGAGGCCCCCATCTCCTATGCTGCCGGTGAAAAGCGCGGCTACGACCGCGGCTATGAAAACGGTTTGTTAGATGGCCGCTCCGACGGTTGGGATCATGGTTACGAGAGTGCCTTAAAGGATCGTCAGGAGGCACAGAAATGACGGATTATAAGACCGCCGCCGCGTACATCCGCGTGTCCACCGATGAGCAGACGGAGCTCTCCCCTGCCTCCCAGCTGGTGGAGATACGCAAATGGGGCGCGCAGAACGGTTATATCGTGCCGGATGAATATGTGTTTGTGGATGAGGCGAAGTCCGGCAAGAAGACCACCGGCCGCGACAACTTCCGCCGGCTCATCGCCACCGCCAAGTCCAAGCCAAAGCCCTTTGAGGCGATTTTGCTTTGGAAGTTTTCCCGCTTCGCCCGCAACAGAGACGATGCTGTATACTTTAAGTCTATCCTGCGCAAGCAGCTGAAGATCGAGGTCCTGTCCATAAAGGAGCCCATCGAGGAGGGAAAGATGGGCGTCATCATGGAGGCCATGATCGAGGCCATGGACGAATACTACAGCTTGAATCTGGCGGAGGATGTGAAGCGTGGAATGGAGGAAAATCACCGCCGGGGAAATTGGCAGTCCTCCCCGCCCTTCGGCTATCGCGTCGAGGATCACCGGCTTGTCATCGAGGACTCCGAGGCCGTTTATGTCCAGGAGCTTTTTCGGCGCTACCTCCATGGCGACGGTTTTTTCCCCTTGGCCAAGTATCTAAATGACATGGGCTGCCGCACCCATCGCGGCAGCCCCTTTGAAAATAGGACCGTGGAGTATATTCTCCGCAACCCGGTCTATACCGGGTTGATCCGCTGGAATCCCGCCGGCCGCACCCGCCGGGATTACGACAACCCTAATATCGTCCTGGTGCCCGGAACGCACCCGCCCCTTATCACCCGTGAGGAATTTGACGCCGTGCAGATCCGCATCGCCCAGCAGAAGGCCATCACTCCCTACCGCTCCAAGCCCCTGAAAAAGAATACGGACTGGCTCTCCGGCATCGTGCGCTGCGCCTCCTGCGGCAGCACGCTGATCTTTTCCGCCCCCCATTATTGGAAGTGTAATAATTTTGTGCGGGGCCGCTGCCGTACCTCCCAGCACATTTCGGCAGAGCTCCTGAAGGACGCCATTCTCCGCCGCCTGCAGGCGGATGCCTCCACGGCCGAGGATATATCCTTTGAGATCCTCCGGCCCGGCCGCCGGGAGGATGATGTCCTCTCCGGCCTTCACCAGCAGCGGGCTGCCGCCCAGCGCCGCTTCGACCGGCTCCGGGAGGCCTACCTTGCCGGTGTGGAGACCCTGGAGGAATATAAGGCCGCCAAGGAGGAGACCGCCCGGCTCATCCAGCAGCTGGATGCCTCCATTGCAGAGGCGGCCTCTGATGCCCGCTCCCGGGCCGACAAGGACGCCCTGCGCACAGCCGTCCGCCATACCCTTGCCACGCTCCTGGATGAGGAGGCGTCTACGGAGGCCAAGTCCACCGCCATCCGCTCCATCGCCGAGCGCATCGTATGGGACAAGGCCCAAAACACCCTTACCATCCACTACCGCCTCGTGCTGGACTAATTTTTTACCCCAAATAGCAGTTTAACGGCGTCAGGTGGCCCTGATGCCGTTAAACTGCTATCTTTCCCTTTTACCGCTCGATCATGTTGATCTTCGCCATGATCTCCGCCTTTTTGTCCTCTAACCTCTTCCACATCCAGTTCCACATCTTTTTGATGGTTTCGTCGTTGGAAGAGGAGGCGATTTTGCTTGCCGCGTCTTCGAGGTTTTCAGCATGCTGCAGCTCCTGCTTCGCCATCTCTGAAAACATCCTTGTCGCGTTGGCATCATGGCCCTTCATGCTCCCGGCGACCTCCGCATAGTGCTTCGCACCGTGCAGCTCGTCCCAGGCATCGTCTACGGTATTTTGGATATGCTCCATATAGTCCATATCACGCCTCCATGATGTGCCGATATAGTTTTTCTACATCGTCCGCATTGAGTCGGTACCCCATCAGCTCCACATTTCCGCAGTGCTGCATGGCGGTCATGGCGCGGTCCTTCGCTACCTCCATGTCAAAGAGGCCGTCGGCGTTCTTGATGCCGTCCAGCACGGGCAGCCCGTCCAGCTTGCCCATGTATCGGTCGATGATCCCCGGCAGGGACGGCATCATAAAGTATGCCGCAAACTTGCCAAGGCCCGTTGACTTTTGGCAAAACTCCGCCTCATAGTAAGAAGCGACACCTCGCTTGATCTGATCCAGAGTTACCATTTCCGCACCGCCTTACCCATTCACGCAGCTGTCAACGATGATGTCGGAGGTACCGCCCGTGATCGCGCTGCCGGACAGCCGCACCTGCAGATTCAGGGGGCAGTTGGTGGGCGCACTCTGGCAGTTTGCGAAAACTCGCACCATCTTTGCAAGCGTCAGGTTAAAGGTCCCGGCCCCGGAGGCCGTGGTGGTCACTTCCGCCAAAGGCGTTCCGTTGGCCAGCAGCGTCATGGTCACCTCTCCGGCAGCTGCCACCGCCACGGAGGCGGAGTAGATCACCTTGTAGTATCCCTTACTGGTCAGCACAATGGTGTTCGTGCCGGAGGTGGTCGTCTCAAAGGGGGATGCGCCGCAGCAGTTGTTGTCGGAGATCTTCCGCGTGATGTTCCCAAAGGGCATGAGCTCTCCGATCGCCATGGCGCCGATGGCTCCGTTTTGCAGCTCGATCATTCGATAATTCTTGCAGGACATATTAAATCTCCTTTCCTTTTGGGGAGGCGGTTGCCTCCCCTGTTCAGATGTTGCCGGCGCAGGAATTGCAGCCGGACTTGCCAAAGTCGCAGATGGCGCTGGAGGGGATCGCGGTCTTGGTGATGCTGGCCAAGGTGGCGGTGACGCTCTGCACCTGGCTCGACAGCACATTCAGGCCGCTGTTGACATTGGCGTTGATCACGCCCTGCTCTGCCCACTTCGCATAGGACACTTCCTTCATGTCGGAGATGTCCTTTTTCAGCTCCTTGTAGACCTCCAGGGCACTCTCGCGGGTGAACTGCTGCGCCGCAGCCAGGGCGGCGTCGGAATAGCGCTCGCTGTTGAGGCGGGCGATCTCTGCATCCTTCGCGGCCAGCTTCTCCACATTCTCCACATCGTGCATGCAGGCACAGGTGTTTTCAAATGCGGCGGGTGCTCGCACGGAATTCAGCAGGCCCTGGCCCGCAACGGCCAAGCCACCCAAGCTTGTGCCGATGATGCCAAGGGCGGTGGTGCCTCTACCGGCAATGTATTCAGCCATAACAAAAAACCTCCTAAAATGTATTTTGGTCGGCCAACCTATGCTTATAGTGTACATTAAAAAGGACACGGGAGCGGTTTACTCCCGTGTCCTTTTTGGCTCATTTCCGGCTCAGCTTCTCCCTGATGCTGCACAGTATCCTTTTTACCGTAGAGCGGGAGCAGTACATTTCGGCCGCGATGTCCTCGATGTACCATCCTCTCCTGTAAAAAAGATCTATCACCCGTAGCTCCCTGTCCGTCCACCAGGTCCCCTGATCTGCCTGTGCCAGCTTCGCCCATTCGGATTTTTTCATGTGGCGTCACCTCTTTCGTGTGTCGCCCCATGCTTTCACATTTTACTTTGACAGCACCGGCATCCTTTCACCGGTGCTCTGCGTTCTTCCCGACAGCACCGGCATCTTCTCGCCTCCTCCTTGCACCTCTGCTTTTTTCGACAGTATCGGCATTTTTTCCTGCTTTTTTGACAGTATCGGCATGGTCTCCATGTATCTCACACCGCTGTACCACGGCGCTTTGCCCAGGGTTTTTTCGGAATAGCCGTTGGCAAAATACAGCGCGTTTTTCTGCTCTTCTGTCAGATCCAATGCGTCAATAGCCGCCAGCTTTTCCTCTCTCTTGTTCATTCCCTGCACGGCCTGCCGATAAAGGTAATACTGCGCAGGTGTTATCCCGGCATCCATCTCAAGCTCCGCCTGGGTGATAAGGTCCCTGTCGCTGGCCAGGTCTGCAAAATAGAGCTCCGCTTGCTCATCTTCGGAAAGTCCCGAATTCGCAAGGTATTGCATCTTCAGGTAGGCGGCGCTGCCGTTTTTTGTCGATTGCAGGTCCTTTGTGTCGAAATAGTAGTTGTAGAAGGCATCATAGGCGACGCCGCTTTGCTTTGCGCTTTGTGCCTTGGCGTATACATCCTTGTTGTAGAGCTGCAGCGCGTACTCTGCGCCGAAGCATTCCCTGTTTGCGTTCCGATAGGCCGTGTCCGCATCCAAGCCGGCGGAAAGATACTTCTCCACCGCCTCCCGGTAAACATCCTCGGCCGCCATGGCATTCTTTTGGATACCCGTCACGATGGCCTTCAGCTCTCTTACCTGCCTGAGCTTTTCCTTGTTGTTCAGCTCCCTGGAGGCCTCCACCTCTCTGATCTGCTTCCAGATGTCCGAGCAGGCCGACTGCTGTTTGCTCCACCACCGGCTTACCACTCCCGCCGCTTCATCGCCTCCGTTTTTTGCATACTTCAGGGCGTTTGCCTCATCGTAAAAGTCGCCGCTTACCCGGTTGCTGCTCTGCACATCCACCGTGAAGGCCTTTGCCAGCGGGTTTCTTTCTGCTTGGGGCGTCAGCACCGGCAGCAGGAAGTCTCCCAGCACGCCGCTGTACTGATCCAGCACATAGTTCAGCTTTTTAGGAGAGATGCCCAGCGCCTTGCCTACTGCCTTGGAGAAGTCATCCGTGCTGCTGTCGTAGCGTTCGCCAGGCGCGTAATTCTGCAGCCGCTGGCTCTCGATGTTGCCGCCGTACCATGTGCGCCCCGGGCTGTCCGGGTTCAGCAGCTGCGAGTCGATGAGCGCGGAGAAGATATTGCTTGTCAGCGGATTGGCCGGTGCCACCTGGTTTCCCATTGTATTCAGCGTGGATAGGATGTCCACCTTTTCACCCTTTGCCGCATCCATCACCCGGTCGGCCGCGATCCCGAACAGAGAAAGCTCTCTTCCCTTCGGGATCTTCAGCCAATAGCCGTTTCGCAGCTTGAACATGTAGTTGGTGTCCTTGTCGCTGTCTCTCAGGTCGTCCCATTCCTCATCGTCATGGTAAAGGAGCGCATTCAGGAGGGCCGGCGCAATGCCCAGCGCCGCCGCGCGGATCACCAGCTTTGTCCATTCCTTCGCGCCCTTGGTCTCGGCCACCCGCCGGATGAGCTTGTCAAAGCCCTGCACCCCCGGGTTCAGGAAGGGCACATAGTTGGCATTCAGCACCTTACCCAGCGTGCCGCTTCGGCCGAAGTTTACGGTCACATCCGCCGCTGCATAGAGCGCGTCCGCTCTTGCCGCCATGTCGCTGACGGTCTCTCCCCGCTGCTTGGCCTCTTCCGCCTTTTCCAGCACGCCGATAAACTCTGCCAGCCGCGGCGCCTGCTCGGCGGCCATGTTCAGCGCCTCCATCCGTGCCGCGAACTTCCCCAGTTTTCCCTTGGGCTCCCGCACGGTTCCCGTTGCATAGTCGAATACGGAGGAGTATACGCCGCCCATGGATTTATAGAGCTGCCAGTATGCGCCTTCGTTGCGGATCTCGTTGATGGCCCGGGGATAGTTTTTCGCAAAGGCCGCCGCGTCGCGGGTATTCAGCCCGGCGGTCTGCAGGTCTCGGATGATATTCCGCGCCAGGAAGGCGGGATTATAGCCCGTCACCAGGGACTTAAAGAGGTTGTTGGCGCTTCTTGCCATTTTGGTCAGTCTGTTGCTCTCCCTTGCATCGGGGGAGAGCGCCTTCACCGCGTCAAACAGAGTGTCGTCCACTGTCATCTCCCAGAGCTTCCCATCCATGTACGCCGTCACCGTCTTGTCCTTTGTCGGCCGTTCCACAGCGGCGTCGTTCAGCGCGTCCGGGTTAAACTCGTAGCGGTGCTGGCTCGCCTCCTTTACATAGCGGTTGATCTGCTCGGTGTCACCCGCCTGCAGATAGCTGCGCAGCAGCCGGTCTGCGAAGCGGTTTTTGCTGCCCTCTCTCACCACTTTCATGGTCTGCTTTCCCATCGCCTGGTGCAGCGGCATCAGGCGGCTGTTTCCGCCCTGGGCCCGTCCCACCGTTTTTCCGATGCGCACGGTGTTCAGCGCCCGCCCTCTTCCGGCGCCGTCGTCGGTGTTCATCCGCATGGTGGGCACATAGTTGGGATAGTATGTCTTGAGGAAGTCCGCGTCCTCCTGCGTCATCAGCCCGCTGTCCACGCGGTATTGCATCAGGTTGTCGATGTATTTCCGCACCTGTGCCTGATACTCGGTAAACTCCGGATGTTCCCGCAGCAGCCGCTCCGCCCGGGCCCGGCTATCCTCCGCCGTGAACTCGTAGTCAAACACCGGCTTGTCCTTGATGTCCTCCGCCCGGTCCAGCTCCCGCAGCAGCCGTTCCCGTTCTCTGGCCAGCTCCGCGATCTCCGGATCCGTGTTCTCTGTCATCCGGTGCAGCTGGGCGGCGGTGTCCGTTTTAATGTCCGGGTTGTTGGCATCGAACTCCCGCAGGGCTTCCCGGGCCTTCTCCACCTTCTCCATTTTGTTTTTGCTCAAGCTCATGCGCTCGATGTTGTGGAGATCGAACATGTAGGTCTCAAATGCCCGGTAGTAGTCCCCGCCCTTGGCCCGGATGGGGAGGAACACATCAGTCAAGCTGTCTCCTACCCTCTGCCCTAAAACATTGGTCTGCGCCTCCGTGATCATGTTCACCCCCGCCGAGCTGGACGCCCGGGCCTGGTTGTAGAACTGGTATAGGTAGGGGTCGCCCATGGCCTCCGCCAGTTTGGTGACGCTATGGCCGGCATCCACCATCTTGCGATAGAAGTAGTCCCAGGCCTCCCGTGCCGCCGCTCTGGCGCTCTCCTTCTTTGGCAGGGCTTCATCCAGCACCATGTCGGCGGTCATTTCCTCCTTTGTGCCGATGCGGTTCGCCTGGTCTTCAAACAAGCTCGCCAGCTCGTCCAGGTCCGCCTGGGTCAGCTGCTCCCTCGTCCCGATCTCCGGCGGCGCCTCCGTTTTCTCCAGCCCCCGGAGCTTGGCATCATATACGGCGTCCGACAGCGTGTAGGGGTCTCCCGAAAATACATTCTCGTCCCGGGCCAGCTTGTCCAGATAGTCGTCTACCTCCGCCCGCTCCGTCTCGGAGAGCGGGCTTTCCGTGCTTTCCGGCGGGGCGTCTTCCCGGTTTTCATAGCCGTACACCTCCTGCCAAGTCATGGCCTCCGCCGGGTCCGCCTTGTTTTTCCGGATGATGCTGCCGTCCTGCACAAGGGACGGGGCCTCCGCCGTCACCGGCCCGGTGTACTGCCCCTGGATCTCGTCGACCCACGCCACATCCTCCAGCGGCACCCGCTTGCTGTAAACGGCTTCTTCGCCCGCGTAGTTTTTTGCCTCCATCTGCGAGGGTGTAACAAACGCGCCCGGCTCGATCGGATGGCTGCTGTACACGGTGACCTCTCCGCTGTCCAGTGCCTTTTGCACATCCGCCGCCACGAAGTCCGGTGTCACATCGCCGATTCCGCCGTAATTGTCAATGGCCTCCTGATAGGTCAGAATGTCCTCCGGCGTCTTGATCCAGGTGTGGTTTCCCAACTCCTCGTCAAAGGGATTGGTCTGTTCAATGACTGCGAACTGTGCCTCTTTCCTGCCGTTTTCCTGTTTGCTCAGCACTGGCATTTCTTCCGGGATGTATTCCGCGCCCTGCACGGCGGCGCTTTCCTGCACCTTCGTCGTTTCGGCATTCAAAAGTGCCTTCCACGCTTCCGCCGTGAGATTTCCGTTTCCTGCATTGACAAGGCGCTGCAGCCCTTCTAAGCCCTCTTTGCCGTAAACATCTCGGAGGAAGGCCTCCGCCGTATCCGGCGACACAACATCCTGCCTTACCTCCTCCGATACGGCAAGCACCGCGTCCATTGCCGGTGTCTGCGCGCGCTTCGCGGTGATCTCCGCATCCAGCTCCGCGCTGAGGGCATCGCTCCGGCTGAGCATCTGGTCAAACATGTACTCCGAAATGCTGGGCGGCCTCGTTTCCTCCGTCCACTTTACCCCCTCCTGGGCAGCCACATTATTTGTCGCACGCTCCGCGCCGCCGGCGAGCGGTTCCGTATTGACACTTTTCTGTCCCTGTGGTATCATGTGTTCAATAGAGGGCTCGATGTTAGCTACATGGTTGCGCGGTGTTTCCGCGGGCGTGTCTGATGCGACATTCGGGCCTTCTTCTTTTTTGAAAATCATATTGCCCTGCGCATCTACCGCCTCATGAAGATAGTACCTATTTGCTGTGTCTTTTATGACAATAACTGTTACATATGTTTTCTCTCCTCTATATTCTACCGGCGCAGCAAACACAAAACTGTCATATCCCCGCCCTTTCCAGTTCGGTGTATAGTTGATTTGTTTTCCTTTTTCAATTACGCCCGGTACAGCCGCAGAAAGTTCTATTTTTGCGTTTCCAATTCCGTGCCCGATCATGCTGTTCTTTACCTTTCCTTTTGAAAACAGCACATCTCCAAAACCTTCCCGCCATACCTTTCCTCCTATACTCTGAAAAAAATTGTACACCCTTTCTGTAACTTTTCCGTTTTTTCCGATTTCTTCGCCCGTCACACGCACTACCGGCTCCATATTTTCAATAGACTTCATATTGGATTGCAGTAGCCGTAGTGCTCCTTCTGCATCGCTCGTAGTATTATTGTTGAAGGCCTTTGCTGCCTCTCTCTGCTGGTATGCCTTTCCTTCTGCATCCACCAGCTGCGGCACCTCCACGGTGCCCTGCGTTGTCGTGCCATCCTGCACCGCCGCCGCTTTTCCGGCGCGGATGCCGCGCGCCAGTTGAGGACTCCCGCCGATAGCGCCCATGGCAGCGCCAAGCAGGAAGTCATAGCCCCACTGTGCCACATCCTCCGGGGAATAGATTTTCCCCTTCCCCTCATCCAATTTCAAAATACGGTCCGCCAGCGGGTTCAGCAGGTCGCTTGTCACTTCCTCCACGCCTTCGCCCGCCGCATTTACGATCCATGTCAAAAGCGCTTGTCCGGTGGGATTTCTCGTCATCTTGCCCACCATCTTTTCCACGATCTCGTCTGCCGCCGCGCCGCCGTAGATCTTCGAGAAAGCGCCGAACATCTTCTCTGTCATCACTTCGATGCCGGCGCTTTTAAGTCCTGCGATGAACTGCTGCTTTTGGTCTTTTCCCTCCCGGCGCGCCTCGCCCGCCGCTTGACCATAGGAGCGCATGCCCATCATGGCAAGGCCGCTTCCCGGCAGCACCAGGTTCGCAATGGCGTCTCCGGCCATTTGCGTGCCCGTCACGCCCATATCTACCAGGAAGCGCCCCACGGTACCCAGGTCCTCCTTTGCCTCCTGCTGGTACCGCTGAGACTGCTCTGCAAGGCGCGTAGCGGTTTCAAATGTTTTTTGCTGGTTGCCCTTCCGCTTCTCCCGTCGCTCCTTCTCCATGCGCCGGATGCTCTGGGTCATGTCCGTTCCGTTTTCCCGGTACTCCTTGGCGGCCCGGCCCAGGTCTCCAAATCCGGAGAAGGTGCCCAAGCTCTGCTCCCCTGTTACCGGTGTAAACTGTCCTGCGATCTCCGTGATCCCGCCGGCAGCTCCTACTACACCCGAGGCGATGGTCTTTGCCGCTCGCTCCAGGCCTTTTCCCGCCTTGCTGTAGTTCCCCGCACCCAGGGCCTTGATGTCAGGCAGCTTGTCCACAGCGCTGCTTTGTGTCCTCTTTTTCTTTGCCGCCAGCTGCGGCATAGTTTCTCTTTTCCCGGCGCTGCTTTCCGCCAGCTGCGGCATGGCTTCTCTTTGCCCGTCGCTGTTTGCGGCCAGCTGCGGCATACCGTTCCTTGCCGCCGGTGTGTTCTTATTTTTCTCCCCTTTTTGCATAGCAGGCAGGGACGCGCTCCGCGTCCCTGCCTGCTTCTTTTCGGTTTTCGGGGTGAGATCATCCAAAAAACGATAACCCATAATAGGCCCTCCTCAGTCGATCCATCCGTTCTGCCGCAGGGTGCTGTTAAGGTCTCTGCGCTGGGCTTCGCTCATCTGATCCCATACCTGCCGGATAATGCGGTCCGACACGGCATTCATCCCCCGCGATGCATACATCATGATATTGTTTTTTACGGCGGAGTAGTTTTGCAGCCCCGCGCCCGCGGCACTCTGCGTACCGCCGGTGCTTTCCTGCTGCGTCGGCACATATCCGCCTCCAGAGGCGCGGGATTCCGTCCGCTTATCCTCCAGGTAGGCGGCATAGCGATCCTGCACCTGTGCCAGGTAGTTGGCCATCTGCTCTGCCACCTGTGCGTTTCCGGCCTGCCGGGCCGCCGTGATGGCCCTTTGCAGCTGGTCGATGGTGTCGTTGTACTGCAGCTCCAGCTCCGTCAGGTCGTTTTGATACTCCGCCTCCGTGGCGATCCGCTGGCTGTCTGCCATGCCGCCGTACACGCCGCCGGCCGCCAGCTCCTGGTCCATGTTCCGCTGGGCCCGCATTTTGTTGATGTAGGCCCGCCGGGCGGCGTCCTCGAAGCTCACGCCCGCCTTGGCGATCTGGGCATTGTAGTCGTCCACGGCCTGCTGCACCTGGGCGCTCACCGCGCTCTGCAGCCGGTTTTCGTAGTCGTTGGCCCCGATCCGCTTCAGGAAGGTCTCATAGTCGCCCTCCTCCTGCATCCCGCCCCGGTACTTCTCCCAGGCCTCCGCCGCGCTCAGGCCACCGGCCGCCGCCGTGGAGTTCTGCCCCCACTTGCCATCCGCCGAGGCCCCGTAGTAGCTCTGCAGCTCTCTGATCTGCGCCTCGCTCAAGCCGCCGTTGTTGTACCCGCTGTAGCTTGGCGTACCGCTGTACCCGCTGTAGCTCGGCGTACTCACGGCGGGGGTGGTGTTCTTCTTGGTGTTCACCCTGTCCGCCATGGACCCGCCGGAGGGCTTGCTGTAGCTGCGGGGATCATTGGCCGCCGTCAGGTTGGGGTTGGCGGCGCTGGAGCCGGAGGACGGCCTGGTGTAGCTGTTGGTCTTGGTGGCCGGCTTCTTCCCCGCCGCCTTGGCCACGATGTCCGCCACGGTGTTTTTACCGCCCTGCACGGCGTACCCGCCGGGATTGGTGCTGACGGTCTTTCCGGTGTTTCTCTTGGCGGCCAAACGCTCAGCCGCCGTGCTTCCGTATTTTGCCATACCTTACTCCTTTCTTAAAAGTTTTCCCCAAGTCCCCTTCCCGGCGATGCCGTCCGCGCCAAGCTTGTACTTGGTCTGGAACGCCTTCAGCGCCGCTTCTGTGTTGGTACCGAAGAGACCGTCCGCAGCGCCGCAACTGTACCCTCGGGCATTCAAAGCCGCCTGAAGGGTCTTGACATCCTCTCCCTGCATCCCCTTTTTGAGCATCCGCACGGCCATAGGCACGGTTTTCTCCGCCGGGGTGGGTTCGGGGGCTGCCGGCTCGGGGAGAACATAGATAACGCCGAAATAGTCGCACACCGCCTTGCAGGTCTCCTCGGCGATGAGGGGCATATTCGCCACCAGCCACTTTGCCGATTCCTCGTTGTCGTGGAACTCGAACTCCGGCAGCACGGCGGGGGCCACGGGGCTGCGGAGCTCGATGAGGTTCCGGCTCTCCACCACCCGCTCCCCTCTTGTGCCGGGGGAAAGAGGCGCGATGCGCTCCAGGATGAGCTTGGCGATCCTCCGGCTCTTGGCGCTGGGGTAGCAGTGGATCCGCGTCCCCTGTACGGTGCCGTCAAAGCCGTTGGTGTGCAGGGCGATGTAGAGGTCAGCCGGCCAGTCGTTGGCCCGGCGCACCCGGCGGTACACCGCGCCCTTGCCCGTCTCCTGGTCATTTTTCACGGCAAAGCCGCAGCGCAGGAGCGCCGCCTCCAGGAGGTCGGCGCAGCGGCACATCTGCTCGTGCTCGTTGGTGGTGTGGCCGTTATAGAGGGCCGCCGGGTGGTAGGTGTTGGTGCTCCTGTCCTCCGGGGACAGGTAGACCTTCGGGGAGGCCATTTACTTGGCCTCCTCGTCCAGCGTAGACTTCTTATAATTGGCGCTGGAGATGCCCAGCAGAGCACCCAGAAACACCGTCACGCAGGAGATGCTTCCGGCCACCTGCTCGATGTACGGCCAGCCCCAGATGCTGCCCAGACCCACATACAGGGCGCTCAGCGCGGGCAGCACGATCATGACCACCCACTTCATAACATCATAAACCTTGTTGTTCAGCTTCATAATTCTTCCTTTCTGCGGCTTTTTGCCGCTGTCCAAAGTGTTGTTTACTTCGCCTCCAGGTCGGCGATGCGGTGATTGATGACCTTAATCTGTTCCTCCACCACCGGCATCCGCCGGGCGTAGTTGTTGTGCTCTCTGACCTCCCGGGCCAGCTCGTCCAGCTTGGTCTCCGTCACGGCCTGCTGCTTGCTGTTGGCGATCAGCACCCCCATCAGCGTCAGCCCCCCGGTGATAATAGCCACGATAATCGTCTCCGTCATAGGCAAGTTTCCTTTCTCTCTCGTTATCCGTACCACGGCTCCGGCCCGCCCATCTTCGGCGATTCCACCAGCTCCTCCGTTTCCCGGATTTCCGCCGGTGTCTCTTCCTCGCCTCCCGGCACCTTCACGCCCAAGCCCACCGCCCGGGGAGCGTAGTGCCCCCCGTACAGCGTCAGGGCGATGATGCCGCCGATGATGGCGCACAAAAGCAGGTGGTACAGCGCTACGGCCTTACGCACTGGCGGCCTCGGTGGCCGTCAAGGTGGTTGTCAGATCGCCCTTATAGAGGATCAGCGTATTCTTCAGCCCCAGCGTCACCTCGGAAGTCAACGCAAATACAGCAATGGGCATACCTCCGGTCTGGGCGGAAAACAGGCCGATGTGCGTCGCCTTGCCGAACTGCTGCCCCTCGTTGGGGGCGTCCCAAGTGAGATTCACGCTGCCGTTGGCGATAGACCCGCTGGCTGCGGCGTCCATGTCGGCTTTCAGCCGCTTGTAGCCGGTGCTGGCCTCCGGCTCGGGGAACACGGTGCATTCGCCCGCCGCGTTGATGGTCGGCGCTGCCGTGGAGAAGCCCAGATAGCAGCTGTTGCTGGTGGGGATCAGGGATGTGCCGCCGCTGCCGAAGCGACCGTACAGCGCGTTCAGGATGTTGTTGCGTACATTCGTGCTTACCATAGTTTTTTACCTCCATATATTATTTTTAAGTTGTGGTTTCTATCGGGAGCATTTGTGCCGTGCCTGTTTTATAGTAGATCCAAGGAAAAGAAGCGGTTCCGGTATCGTCTAAAACTCCATTTAGCCCGCCCGGGTCTCCACTCCATGCAACAGACGGCTCAGGATCAAGCTCGCCAAGGTTAAGCGTAATAGTTGCATCTTCATTTACTATACCTGAAACCGATTCAATGCCAGTTCCAAACCATCCGGGAATCTCAACGATAACAGTCATCCCATCACCACTTAATACACCCGTTGGGTTCCAAACCGCGTTATTTTGTACCAACCAGTACCCAACGGTTTCCCCATCCAGCTCTCGATTTAGCCATTCATCGGGTGCAAAAGTGCAGTTCTCCGGAAGGATTTTCTTTTCACCTGTACTATCATCTACCTTTTCAAGAATCTGAAACACGCTCAAGGATTGTGTTTCAACATTTACATAGAACGAGGCAAGAGCCCCTGTTTGGAGACCGGAAACATTGGTGGCCGACATGTGGGTCATAATGTCATACGCCCCGTTGTCCGTTATTTCAGCAGAGGGGACTTTAGTTCCTGTATTTTTGTATTTCAGATGATCAAAATAACAGTTTGCGTCCAAGGTGATGCCAGGAGCATACCCGATATATCCGTTTTTGTCTTTCAAATCAAATGTCACAGCATGGTGGCTTACATTTGTAGCACTTATATCGTCTTGACCCAGCATTTTAGCTTTTACTACAACCTGCGCATAAGACACACCATCGTATCCAGCATCAGGGCGAACATCAATCGCGCCGGTGTCGGGGAAAAAGAGAGTGCCATCGCTACCAATTCCATCTGCTGTAACAGTAATCGCTTTCTCCTGCAAATTTCCTCCGGCTACATCCACCTGCAAGTTCACCTTGCTCATGCCGCTTTTGCCGATGGTGGGTACAACAGTCTGTGCGCCCTTTTCCGTGATGGTGACGGCCTTTTCCTCCAAGCTCTCCTCAGCCAGCAGAGCATAGAACGGCCCCTCCTTGATAGTGTTGGGCTGCTGGATGCCTATGATCACAGCGCTGGTGTCTGCGATTTTGGCATAGCCCGTTACGGTGCCCTCTGCGTCCTGTGTCAGGTAGCCCCAGCCGATCTGCGTGGTAAACTCCGGGAGGTCGCTGCCGTTTGCTTCGTAGAAAATTTCCTTCAGGTTGGCGCTGGTCACTTCCTCCCAGCAGTAGAGCAGAGTCACCCTGTTGCCGTCGGTCTCTATGCCGGTGAGATTTTTCAAAACCTCCAGCCGAACAATGGGTTTGGTCGTTTTCCCTTCCTTTGCGGCGTATACCATGCCGACCACATTCCCGTCATCTGCAACACCGCTCGGCGCAGTGAAGGTGCCGTCTCCGGCGTTCCATGTAAACATACCCGCATCTGCGTCCGTCAGCTCGTGGGTAGGAGGGTCCAGGAGGGTGTAGTTGATGATCGGCCGCTGGACATAGTAGGTGTCGCCGCTGCTATCTTCCTTGGGCACGGCGATGGTACCTATTTCCGTATAGGGCTGCTCCTGGTCATACAGGTCTTTTAATTTAATATCCTCTGCCATTACTTCACCTCCAAAATTCTTCCCAGCACGCCATCCTGCTTCACAGTCGCACTATATACCTGCTTTACCACCAGCAGGCCCCCGTACTGCACCGGGTCGATCCAGCCCACCGCCTTGCCAGATACCTGACTTACGAGTTCTATCTTCGGGGACAGCATTGCAGCCATCGCGTCCACAGTCCCGGATTTGACTTGTGTCTTCACCACCAGATGGCCGGCAATTTGACCATCGGTCATTGTCAGCGTTTCCGGCTGTATCACGCTTCCCACGGTCAGCTCAGATGTCGCAGCGCCCTCCGCGCCGTCACCGGCTCCACCCTCTGCCAATGCGGTGATCTGCTCCATGCCGTCAAGCAGTCCGTCTGCAAAAAGCACTGCGTCGCCGGCAGAAGCGGTCTGCACCAGCTGAAGCGCTAACGATGCTTCATCGTCTACCAGCGTTGCTGCTACAGCAGGCGGGATCGTTGTCTCCATCGTCAGTTCATCGCTCACTGTGCCAGTCGGAACTAAGTCCAGTGCCACCGCCAGAGGTACAGGCGTGGTGAGCTTCAGCAGCTCCTCGATCTGCCGCTTGTTGACGATAATGCCCTTGCCCAGCGCCGTATATTGCAGCAGCAGGTTCTCCAATGCCGCGCCGTTGGATGTTCCTGCCGCCGTGGACTCCGCCGCAGTCAGCAGCGTCAGCAGCTCCCCTGCGCTTCCGTCTGCCGCCCCGTTGGCCTGCGCCGTTGCATCGGTGCTGAAGCCAATAAGCCCCGCTGCCGTCCCCGGCACCAGCACCGCCGCCACGCCATCCGCTGTGTTCTCAAAGGCCAGCTGCGCGTGGGCCTCGCCGGGGATCTTCTTGACCCCGCTCCACACCAGCACGCTGCCCAGATACACCTCGCTATGGTAGCGCCCGTCCATATACACCGCGCCGATCTGCCCGTTGAGATAGATCATCTGTCATTCCTCCTCGCGGATCAAATAGAGGATGTTGGGGTCGGGGTTCGCTGGCAAAGCGTCCACGCTCTGCACCTCGGTGATCTTGGCCAGCATCGCCGGCAGCCGAGTGCCGTCCGGTGCCACCTGCACATCCGGGGCATTTATCAGCGCGAAAGTACCTCCGTTTTTGGGCTTGAGCCCGGAGATGAGTTCAACGCTTCCATTGTATTCAGCCATGTCTCTGCACCTCCTTAGCTCACCTTGACAGTGGTAACGCCCAGCCCAGCGTTGTCGCTGCGCCAGACCTGATACGCTTCCGTGTAGCCGGAAGCGTTGGTAAAATCGAATGTCTTCACCTTGGAAAAGCCGCCGTCGAAGCCGCCTACATTGAAGTTGGGGGTGCCGTAGCTCACGGGGCAGCAATACCAGATGTATTCCCCGGCCCCGGCGTTGACGGAGAAGGTCTTGGCCCTGCCGCCCTGCAGGGACTTGGAAAGCCCCAGCACAAAGGCGCTGTCGATGCTGCCGCTTGCCCTGGCCCCGGTGTACACACCGTTGTACCAGTTGATGGACACCTCCCGGCTTGCCTCCCGTCCGTGGTCGTCCGTCCCCCGGAGGGTGGCCTTTACAAAGCCGGCGCTGTGGCCGCTCATGTTCTCCCACTTGGGCTCCTGCAGCCCTGCGGTGGTGCGTACCTCCTTTGCCGGAGAAAAGCCCGTGGAAAAGTCCGTCCCGGTCAGGGTGAGGGTCTGCATCTCCGGCTCCCGGGTGTAGTCCCAGCTGGCCTCCACCCCGTTTACCACGGTGCCCACCTCCTGTATGCTCGGGACATTCAGCGCAAAGGTGGTGATGGCGATCTTCCGGTATAGGGAGAGCGTCCCGTCCTCGGCGATGTCAAAGTCCGTGCCGGGCCGGATGAGGCCCTTTTCCGTTCTCGTGGCCGTGGGCTTCAGCGTCCCCCGGTAGGTGGCGGTAATACTTCCCCTGGGGTCGGATGCCGCCCCTGTCGTGGAGGTCACCTCCCACACGCCGCCGTTTGCGGCGCTCAAGAGGAGGTCGCCGTACTGATAACTTTGGTAGACCTCTCCGCTGGTCCAGTTCACCGTCACATCCGCCAGGGCGGAGAAATGCTCGTCATTGGTGACATCCCACCAGGAGGTACCTCTCGGCCCCTGTGCGGGGTAGTCGGTCAGCACATATTCGCCCGTCTCCGCGTCCCAGAGCTCCCAATTCCGGCTCAGGTCGTCTATCCGGGGCTGGTGGCGGTTGGCCTCCTCCGCCTTGCCGGCTGCCGTCTTGGATTCCGTGGCGGCAGCTTTGGATTCCGTGGCGGCAGCTTTGGCTTCCTCGGCGGCGTTCGCCGCGCGAGCTTGGGATTTCGCCGCCTCTGTCTGTGAGTACTCGGCGCGTCTTTCGCTCTTGGCGGCGGCCATAGCACGGCTGTCGGCTTGGGAGGCGCTGCTGGCTGCCCGGTTGGCGGCGCTCTCTGCCTGGCGCATGCTGGTGGCGGCGCCGCTTGCGCTGGAGGACGCCTTGCTGGCATCCGATGCGGCGGCGTTGGCGCTGTTTCTCGCCTGGGTGGCGGCGCTCTGGGCATCTTCAGCGCTGTTCTTGGCCTGGGCCACATACCCGCTCTCCTGATCCTCCCGGCGCTGCTCATTCTCCTGCCGCTGCAGCTCGTTCTCCTGCCGCTGCTGCTCCGCCGCCTGGATTCCTGCCTCCGTGTCCTCCATCTCATTGATGGCGTCCACCGCCGCGTTATAGGCCGGAGCCACCAGCTGCCGTACCATGCGGTCAAAAAGCTTCTTGTTTTCCGCCGCCGATCCGGACAGGGTATCCGGCGCCGCCACCACGCCCGCTAAATTCATTTCTTCTTCCGTGATTTTTTTCAGCTTTGCCATGTGCTCACCTCCTGTAGTTGGTGCCCGGCTCCTTGTACTGCACGCCGAAGGCGTACAGGCCGAAGGGCTCGTTAATCTCATCGTTCCGCAGCCGGAAGCGGACCTTGTCTACCTTCTTCAGCTTCACCTTGCCGTATAGGGTCCGGGGCGTCTTGTCCCCGGAGAAGGAGAATTTGCCGAAGTCGATGTAGTCGAAGCTCAGGTACCGCGCCCGGCCGCCGGCATCGTATACCTCCCGCCAGTCGCCCCGCACCAGCGCGAAGATCTTCACCCCCGTCACCGGCGAGGCCGCCAGCCGGGCCGCGATTCCCGTAAAGCTCTTTGTGTGGAAAAAGAGATCTCCGTCAAAGTCCGCGGTCTCCCAGTACGCCGGGTAGGCCGCGCCGTCGTCGTTGTAGACCGCCGGCATCTCCGCGTCCGCCGCAAACCGGCAGAGCTTCCCCTCCGCCGTGCCGAAGCACAGGGCGCCGTCCGGGTCCGTGAAAACGATCCGGGCCGGGATGTCCGGAAAGTAGTAGCACTCATACTGGAAGCTGCTGTAGGGAGAATTCTGCTCGTAGGTCTTCTGCTGCAGGTCCAGCAGGTAGATGGTCCCATCCAGGGCCAGCGCATAGAAGTCTCCGTAGATGCAGGCGCTGGCCTCTGCCCTGCCCTTCGCCTCCCGGATGGCGCTGCCGATGTAGTAGCTCCGCTCCTGGCTGTACTTCTCCCCGGTGAGCTCCTCCGCCGTGATGGCGAATACCCCCCGATCCGTCAGAAAGAGCGGCTCCTTGTCCGTCCGGCAGAAGCTGTCTGTTGCCACGGCGTTCTGGCCGATGATGGTATTGGTGATCCGGAATACCGCGTCCCCGTCCTCGTTCAGGGTGCCGGTCCGCACCACCACATTGCGCCCCTCCGCGCCGCCGGATAAAAAGGCGGCCAGGGCGTTGCTGAGCACCGTGTAGCCCACGATGGTGCCACCGTCCCGGGATATCTTGGTGTAGCTGGTGTCCGGGAAAAAGGCGGGGTCATCAAAGGCGCTGTAGAAGTCCGTCCCCTCCTTTTCCGGGTTTCCGCTGAGAAATGCCCGGTCCGTTGCGCCGCCTACACCGTACACCGCCGGAATGGTGCAGTGGTTGATGGTGTCTGCGTAGCCCTCCCGGGTCTTGGCCGCCGTGATGCGCACATTGTCCTGCCCGGTCACCGGGCTCTCCCCCGGCGCCGTCTTAAAGCTCACCGTGCCCTTCTCCCGGTCCACGGTGAAGTCCTCCCCCTCCAGCTTTGCTGTCCAGGCGCCGTCTTGGCCCAGCACCTCCGCCGTCACGGGGTCTTGGTCCAGCTTGTCCGCGGTCAGCTGGTACACCGTCGCCTCCTTGGTGCCCAGGAAGCTCTCCGTCCACTTTTTTCCCAGGAGGTTTAGCCCCTGGTAGGCCGTCCCTCCGCCGGTGGGCCGCCGGGAGATGATCACCGTGGGCACCGTGGCGCTGCTGCTCACCGGCTCCAGGGTCTTGCCGTCATAGACCCGGTACACGCTGCCGTCCAGGAGATAGAGCTTTTTGTCGAAAACGAAGCTCCGGCTCTTTGCGTCCGCCATGGCGCCGATCTCCTCCAGCCCCCAGCTCCCGCCGGTGACGGTCCGCCGATAGAGCTTGCCACCGGCATGCACCAGCAGCTCCGCTCCCAGCCGGTGCACGCCGTTGATGCGTCCGCCCCCGGGCGCCGTGACCATGGTGGTGTAGCCCGTGCGTTTGCGCACCTTGCCCACCTGGTCCCGGATCATGTTGGGGGCCTCCGGCGATCTCGACTTGTGTACATTGCTGGGGCTGTTGTTCAGATCCACGCCCCGGAAGGCCTCAATGACCATGCTCTGTTTCTTCGGCGCCGCCGGGATATCAAATGCCGCCATCTCTTACCACCACCCTGTCGTATTACGCACAGCAGCGGCGCGGAAGCCCGCTCCGCTGCTTGCGAATGCCGTTTGCACTTTTACAAGTCCGTCCTCGTACTCGTTGCGCAGGATGGTGGCGATCTGGGCGTCATCCTCCTTGTAGAGCTCCGCCGCGATGTACAGGGGGATGAGGGCAGCCGCCTCCGGCGCCATATCCACCTCCAGGTCGTCCGGCGTCCCCGCCGTGATCTTTTGCGGATAGGCCCTGTACCACAGGGTATAGGTGCCCTCTTTTTCCCCCGGCAGCAGGAGGGTGCTGTCCCCCTCCCGCCCGGTGTCCTGCGCCGCCCCGTAGGTCCGCCCGTCATCCAGCTTTACATCGTCAATGCACCGGAAGCGGGGCAGGTAGTCCGCGAGGCAAACCTTGTAGGTGCCTTTCTTGGCCGGCAGCAGCAGCCCCTTTTCATCGGCCGCTTCCTCCTCCGCCGCAGCGGACACGGTGATCTGCCAGCTTTTTAGGATGGGTCGGCCCACCAGGGCGATCTGGTGCATCGCCTCGTTGGCCTTGGCAGGCATGGCATTGATGTAGTCGCGGTTGGTGTCGTCCACCGTCAGCGCCACGCCCTCGTTGGAGAACATGGTCTGCAGCGCTGCCAGCTTGATCTCTCCCCATGTCATGCCCTACCCCTCCTTTTTTCAGGTCAGGGCGGTACCGCCGGTGATGTTGCCGGCCGCCGCAAAGCGCCAGTCGGCAAAGCCCGCGCCGCAGCGGGAGTATCCCTGCCACACATTGTTGTCGTTGTTGTTGTCGATGATGCTCTTGACCTCCAGCTTCACCCGATCCTGGAAGATGGCGCCGTCGCCCAGCTCCAGGAACTTGCTGTCCAGCAGGAAGAAGGGCTTCTCGTTGGCATGGCCCGCCTCCGCCAGGGCGATGTTCAGATAGGGGTCCACGATGATGTTCCACCGGCCGAACTGGTAGTTGAAGGCGTTGTTGGAGGTGGTGGGCTCCTTGTCCGCGCCCACGGCGGCAAACACGGCCCGCTTCAGGGCGGCGTCGTTGGGGATCCAGATGGTATCCGGGGCAATGGCCAGCAGCTCGCCGTTGTCGCCCTTGATGTTCTGCATCTCGGTCTCGATCTTGTCCAGCACATCGGCGCTGAATTCGCCGGCGTAGAGATTGCTCTGTTTTTTGCCGTTGACCTTGTTGGGGTGCTGCTTGCTGAAAAGGGGCAGGCCGTCCGCGGCGGCGCAGCTGAAGAGCTTGCCGCCGAAGGCCGCCGTGGTGCCGTAAAGGCCGCCGGCATAGAGCGCCCGGCCGAACTTCTCCCGGGTCCGCGCGTGGGAGGTCATCAGCTTGTTGGCCCGCTGGCGGATGGTGCCCATCATGCAGTCCTCCACCATCTCCCGGGTCACGGAAAAGCTGTTCTTCCAGGTCATGTTCTCAATGTCCTTGGCATAGCCCTCCTGGAAGCCGGTCTTGGGATAGTCGCCGCCCTCGCCCACGGGGATAAAGTCGTCCATGGCGGTCTCGCTGGTGTAGCGCTCCGCCCAGTGGCGGCTCTTTTCCATGCGGTAAAGGTACTTCAGCAGGCTCTCCTGCTCAAAGGCCTCGGCCCGCTGCTCCAGGTATGCCTTGATGGGCACCTGGGCATTGCCGTAGATGCTGTCGTTCAGGCCGCTGCCGATAGATACGGTAATTGCACTCATGTCTCTTTTTCTCCTTTCTCGTTAAAACTTCACGGTGACCCGGCTGCCGACAGTCTGGCCGTCAATGCCGGTGATCTCCGCGGTGCCGCCGGTCTTGGTGGCGGTGACCTGCAGGCCGTCCGTGTGCAGCGTTACCTTGTCCCCCGGGACCAGGGTGCTGCTGTCGGCGGGAGCTGCGGCCAGGGTGGTCTCAAACTCCATGTACTTCTGCACCTCCACGCAGGGCACAGAGCCGTGCGTGTTCACCGGGCCCACGCACACATAGTCGGGGGTCACGGCGCCGCTGGCCTTGGTCACCTTGCCGGAGGCCACCTTCAGCGCCTCGCCCACGGTGTAGCTCTCCCCCTCCGTGGGCTCCATATACACGATAGGGGGCGTCAGCCCTACCGCCATTCTGCAAAGCATAAACATGTCTCTTTTCCTTTCCGCCCGCAAAGGGCTTACGAATTGTTTTTGTGGTAGGCAGCATAGGCCGCGTTGATCTCCTCATCCGTTGCCTCCGGGAGCATCTCCCGGTATGCCGCTTTTTCCTGGGGCGATGCCGTATAGGGTGCCTCCCCGCTTGCCGCCGGCACCGCCGCCAGGTGTCTTTTTCCGCTGGCCTGCTTGATGCCGGCCTGCCGGGCCGCCTCCATGCGCCGCTGGTCGATGGCGTCACGGTTGGCCATGTAAAAGGCGTCCTCGATGGACAGCCCTTTTTGCACATAGTCGTTAAAGGCCGCCCCGGTGGGCATGGCCACGATGTCCTCCAGGGTGCTGACGGAGCTGTCGTACCGGGTCCGCACCGCCTCTACGCCGCTGCGGATGGTGTTCATGGCGGACTCCTCCGCCGCCCGGGCCTCGGCGTTCACGCGCTGCAGGTCCTGCTGCTCCAGCTGCTCCCGCAGGGGCTTTACGGCGTTGTCCACCATCCCCTGCAGCGCCGCCGGGTCGAGCCCGGCCTCCCGCATCTGCTGCTCCCGCTCCTGCTGATCCCTGGCCTCCTTGTAGGCCCGGTAATCCGCCTCCGTGCGGATGGGCTGCCCGGTGTAGGGGTTTGTCTGCTGGCCAAAGAGCTCTGCATACACGGCATCCACCCGCTCCTGGGCCGCCGCCGTCATGGCGTTCCTCTCCGCCTCCCGTTCCCGGGCCCGTCGTCCGTAGGCCTGCCGGTGCCTCTCCTGGGCATCCTGCTCTCTGGCCGCCGGCTCCGCCGGTTCCGTCTCCGGCTCCGCCGCCGTTTCCGTCTCCTCCGTCTCCGGCTCCGCCGGTCCGTTCTGCAGGGTCTCCTCCGTTTCCGGCTCTGCCGGCAGCTCCACGCCAAAGGCCTGGGCGTAATCCATCTCCGTCATTTCCATGGTTTTTCTCCTTTCCGATTTTTCCGCGTTCGGTGCGAAGGTGCCCTTTTCCGCCGGGCCAAGCGAAATGTGCCGGCATCACCGGCGCTGCGGCTTACTTGTCCTTCTTGCCGCCGGTGCCGGTGCGCAGATCCGTGCCGGTGTAGCGCACCTGGCCCTTCCGGGTGGGCGCTTCCTTCTTGGCCGGCGCTTCCACCCGCTGGCTGCCGGTGTTGGCGATCTTGCCGCTGTAGCCGTTGTTCTTCATGTTCCCTTACTCCTTTCTTCCGTTTTCGGGTCTTTTCCGCCGTCCCGCCGGCGAAGATGTGCTTTTCCCGAGGCGCTGCGGTGGATGCCCCGTGCTGTCGGGGCCACCCACCCAAAAAGCATGTAGGAGGAACTACATGGCTCGGGTGATGTGCGTATCACCCACCGCAGCGTCCCGGTGTCGTCAGCTCTCCTGGGGAGCCGTCTTTTTCTTCAGCCGCCGGTCATACCGGGGGCACTGGGGGTTTCGGCATACATACTCCGTCTCCTCCACCCCGTTTTTGTCCACCGCGGCGGTGTAGATCATCATCTCCAGGTCACAGGCCGGGCATTTCATCCGCCGCACCTCCCTCCAAAGCCGCTTCCGGCAGCTCCTCCGCCGGCATCCGGTCTCCCATCTCCTGCTGCTCCCGCAAGCTCTTCACCATGTCCCCGGCCATGGGGTAGTGTAGCTTCTCCATCTGCTCCCAAAAGCGCACCAGTGTGGTCAGCTCCGTGGGGTTGCCCATGGCGCCCTCCTGGAAATTCAGCCGGGCCTCCTTCCACATGGCCTGGCGGTCCGAGGCCAGGGGTGCCGAGCCGTCGCAGGAAAAAAGGAAGTCTGTGTTGTACTGCCACTCCCCCGCCTGGTCCAGGTACAGGAAGTCGTGGCGGTCAAAGACGGTGTACTCCGTGTCGCCGTGCTCGTTGACGGTGCGGATGCTCCGGGGCTCGTCGCAGTAGGCCAGCATCCACTTGAAGATGATCTCGAAAAGGTCCTGGTACAGGGCCTTTTTCATGACCCGCTTGCTCTCCATCCGCCCCGCCGCCTGCTGGGCGGAGAATTCCTTGGCCACGGCGCTGGTGGCCGTGGGGTCTTTCCGCCCCTGGAGGGAGTCCGTCACGCCGATGGTCTGCCGGGCCTGCTCGTAGAGCTGCCCCATCAGGGCCAGGTCCGTCCCCACATCCACCTGGGTGTTAAAGGTGCGGATCATCTCCAGCTCCCGGTTGTTCTCCACCTCCACCCGCACGCCGTCCCGGTCCGTGATAAAGTCCGCCCCCTTGGGCACCGTGGTAAAGGAGCCGCCGGAGAGGACCTTGGTATTTAGCTTGGTGCAGATCTTGTTCAGGGAGTTCTGCTGGTCGAAAATGGCGTCTAAGTCGCTGGAGCCCCAGAAGCGCCCGGGCATGCTGACATTTTTCCGGATCACCAGTGGGAATACATCCGGCTTGTAGTAGGGGATCCGGGTGGGCTCCCTCCTGACGGCGGCCGCAAAGCCGCTGACCGCGCCGCCCGCCGGCAGCAGCTGGGGCAAAAGCCCCTCCGGCTCTGCATAGATGGGCTGCCCCAGCTCGTCCCGTACCTCGCTCTCCGCCGGGATGCTCTCGCCGTGGTGCCGCTGGAGGTCGCCGGTGAGCTCCTCGTACTCCATGACCTCCTCGTCAAACTTCGTCCCGCCGCAGAAGCTGCAGCGCTTGCCGTTGCCGATGGCCCCGCAGGCCCGGCACCGGTGCACCCGCCGCTGCTGGTAGTCCTCCAGATCCTCCAGCACGGTGTCATTTACCCACCGCAGGCGGCCGATGCCGCCCTGGTCGTTTCGATAATAGGCCGTCACCATGGTCACCAGCTCGTCCGTGGTGTCCTGGCCGGCTCCCAGCTGCCGGGCGCCGGGGTCGCTCTCCCCCTCGTCCGCCACGCTGACGCCGTAGAGCTTCCCGATCTGCCGCTTGGTCTGGGGCGTCTTTAGGAAAAAATAATCCATGTCCGGGATCTGCGTCATCCCCGCCTGGGGCACGATGCCGTAGGGGTGCACCATGCTGACCTTCAGGTCCCCCAGCCAGTCCTTCCCGCTGATCTCGTCGGACCAGTCCACCAGCAGGCCATAGCCGCCCTGCACCGGGCTCAGCCGCTCCCCCTCGTCGTTGATGCGCTCGGAGGGCAGGCGGTCCATCACATCCCGCAGCATGGCCTCGATGATGCCCGCCAGCTCCTCGTCCTCCTCCCGCACCGCCGTCACCTTGGGCGACGGGATGGAGGTGTCCACCTGGGTCTCCACCATCTCAAAGCTCACATTCCGCACATGACTGGCCTGCTCCTTGGCCTTGGCCCCGTCAGGGCTGTAGATGTCGTGGCTGCCTTCGTATTGCTGCTCCCGCCGGAGCATCTTTGCCCGTTCCCCGGCGATGGCTGTCTCTGCCATCCGAAGCCGCTCCTGCCAGCGCAGCAGATCCTTTTTCTTTTCCATGTCCTTCCTCCTCAAAATTCACGCTGCCCGCCGGCCAGCATGGCCTCATAGTCGGCGCCGCCGTCCTCTGCGGGCTCCGTCAGCTCCAGCATCTTGCTCAAAAGCTCCGCGCCCTTGTAAAAGCCCCGCTCGTTCTGCATCCACAGGCCGTCCGGCTCGTACTCCCGCGTGGCGCTGTTCCACACCATGTGGGGCTCTCCGCCCCGGCAGCGCTGCATCATCTCGTAGACCTCCGCCGCCAGGGAGTGCCTGGTAACGCCCAGGGCCTCAAATTCCTGCTTCAGCAGCTCGTTTCTGTATTCCTGCACCTCCGGCAGGTGCATCAGGCGGCTGGCCTGCTGTGCCGCCGTTTTTTCGCTGTATCCGGCCCGGATGGCCGCCCGGGTGGCGTTGTGATCCCGGAGCCATTCCCGGACAAATCCCCTTTGCCTATCGTTCAGCACCACGCCCCCTCCCTTCTGCGGATCCTTCTTTTCACGCTATCATGGTAGCATGGCCGGACTGCCCGTTATCGCCAGTCTTTTCCCGCAAAGAAACGCGCCGCAAACCGTTGTGTACAAACGGCCCGCAGCGCGTCCTATCCCCTTTTTTCGTTCCCCCGAATTTTTTACCATGCCTCGTAAAAGGCCTTCCTCATCCGGTACAGCACGCTCTCCGAGACGGCGTGGTCCAGGCCGATGGCCGTGATGCTCCGCCGGGTGGTCATCACCTCAAAAAGGGCATGGCTGTAAGCGCCTCCGCAGGTGTCGCAGAGACGCTCTATCTTTTTCTTCGTCCTGTCGTTAGCGTCCCGGTAGTTCAGGCAGGTGTAGCGGATCAGGCCCTGCTTTTCCTCCGGCATTTTCACCCCCCGCAGCTTCTTAAAGCCCATCCGGTCCGCCTCCTTCCTCCGGGTGCCGGCTGCCGGGCCGTTTCTCCGGCAGGATGTAGCGCACATAGTTCACGCCCTGCAGGGCGTCATAGCGCTTCTCCCGGACATTGGCCCCCTTGGGCACCCGCAGCTCCCCGCCGGTGGCGGCCAGGGTCTCCGTTACCACCGGCTTTCTCAGGTTCCGGCTGGGATAGTACTTCTTCCGATTTTCCCCGCCGATGGCCTGCCGTATCAGGTAGACCGCCAGGGCCGTATAGTCCTCCTGCTGCCGCATGGGCTCTGCATACACGCTGCCCCTGCCCCAGATCTCGTTCAGCGCCTTCTCGCCGCAGTACCATTGTGCTGCGCGGAAAGACATTTCCCAGCCGGTGATGACGATGTGCAGGTGGTAGCGCCGGCCCTCCTGGGTCTCCGGATCCTTGTCCGCACACACCATCACCCGCCGAATGGCGTTCTTGTCCGCCCCGGCCTTCTCCATGGCCCGCACCAGCCGCCGGAGAAAATTCTCCCCGTCCCGGTGGACCTGCTCCGGATCCGTGGGCAGGTGGTCATCATCGTACTTCAGCGTCAAAAAGATGTCCCTGGCGGAAAAATTGCACACCAGCAGCCGGTTCAGCACCTTGGCCGCCGCCCTGGCGTTCTGATCCCGCCGCTCCGCCGTGGTGGACCCCTTCACCCGGCCCGTCTTCCGCCGGCGCGTCCCCGGCACCCACACCTTGGACCGTTCCACCATTCTCCCGCTGACGATCTTCCGCACCACCCAGCATCCTCTCCTTTCCATTTCCGCGCCCTCCCCCGTTTGTCTGTCTCTGTTTGTCTCTCCCTGGCCGGAGCCGCCCCTCTCCGGCCCTTGCCTTACAACATAGTCGCGCCCGCACCCCCGCGAGCCGCCTTAACATCCGCCACCCGGGCGCCGTTTGCCGTGTACTACGGCGCACTTTCGCGGCGTGGCGGATAACTTATCCTCTTAAAAGTCGAGCACAGAACGCGCACGCGCGTCCTTCTCCTTCCGCCGGGATCTCCGGCCTATTAAATAGGTATGGGTCCTCACATCGCGCCCCGGCGCCCCGGGCCGCGATGTCAAAATCCATTCTTTTTTTGCATTTTCCTCACTATTCTCCATGGAATCCTGCGCGGTTCTGTCCGACATTGAAAGCCGGATCGTTTCCGCCGGGTTCCTGACATGGGAGCAGGTGGAACAAATCGAAGAGGAGGCCACCACATGATCTGCAGCTCGCCGCTTCGGCGGCCCGAATTCAAAAAACAGGAGGAACAGACCATGAACAGCATCAAGGAGATCACCCCGGTCGACCACTGGGCCAATGCCCAGCCGTCTGAATCCATGCCCATCTACGAAATCGACGGCGCCCTGTACTGCGCCTATAACTGGAACGGAGAGGAATGGACCCGTTCCTTCCGCGTCCTCAATCGGTACGATCTGGACGAGGAGCACCCCCGGGAGTACGGCCTCCGCCCGATCTACCGGTACGAGGTGGAGGATCGTGAGTTTGACGAGGACGACGAAGCCGCCTATGACATCGTCGGCTTCAACATCGACTGAAAATAGGAGATCCTACCATGAAAAACTATAAGCAAGAGATCGTCAGCAAGATCATTGAGGAGGCGGAGGGCTGCCGCTTCGTCTCCCTCCACGATGTGGGCACGGCCCTGGGCCACAAGCACATCTCCACCCAGGACTGCCGCGACATCATCGCCGCCGTCCTCAAGGCCCTGCCCAACTACCGGGTGGTCAAGATGGTAGACCCCGGCACCCCCGATACCTGCGCCTCCCTGTGGACCACGGCCACCTTCGTCGAGGATGAGGTGGAATTTGAGGAGCCGGAGGCCGCCCCCAACGCCCCCGATGCCCTCCCCGACAAGCTCTTCTACGCGCTCTTCGGGGCGGCCCTGGAGACCGCCGACCGAGACGCCTATATCTCCGACTGGACGCTGTCCTCCATCTGGGGCGGCGACTTGGAAGACATCCCCGGCTGGCGCCCCGCCCTCCTGGCGGAGCTGTGGGAGGCCGCCCACCTCTCCATCCGGGACATCCGGCAGCACACCGGCCTCTCCCAGGCGGCCTTCTCCGTGCGCTTCTGTATTCCGTTGCGGACGGTTGAGAACTGGGAGGCAGGAGTCCGGCAGTGTCCGGACTATCTCCGGCTCCTGCTGGCCCAGGCCGCCGGCGCCTACCGCCGCCCGGCCTCCGATCCCGTTTAACGCCTCCCGCCCCTCCGGCTTCTGCCGGAGGGACTTTTTTATTCCTCCCGGTAGGCCATCACGCTCTGCCGCTGGCCCGTCAGGTTCCGCTCCCGCTCCCTGAGCACCGCGATCTCCTCGGCGTATCGGGCACACCGTTCCGTCAGCTCCTCGATTTTGTCGGCCCCCAGGGCGCAAAGATTGCTCACGCCGCCCCGGTGCCGGCTCCGGGAGGCCAGCTCCAGGGCCGCCGCAAGCTCCCTCGTCCCGTGCAGCTTCTCCGCCTCCATTGCCCTTTGCATCTCCTCCACCCGGGCCGCCACCTGCTCCTGCACTGTCTTCACGCCTTTCTCCACCTTTCCTCCAGTAGTTTCCTCGTGGGAGCGTCGGCCGCCCGCCAATCCTCCCACATGTCCTTTGTCCAATGGCTTCTGTCCGCCGCTTCATCCGCCGCGATGTATCTTTGCTGGGTCCGCACCGTGTGGGCGATGGCGGCGGCGATCACCAGGTCATCGTGCTCTCCCTCCGCCGCCTGTGGCTTGCGGTTTTCGTCGTACACAAAGGTGATCATCTCCCCCAGGGTCCAGGCGGAGCGCACCGCCTCCGGGTCCTCCGCCATCACCGTGTGCAGGGTGGCCAGCATCTGTGGCCGGGTCTTCCCGGTGGTCAGCCACCCGTTGGACTTGACCATTGTATTTTTATAGGTGTCAAACCGCTCCCGCTGATATAGATCCGAATAGCTCCACTCCTCCAGCTTCCGCACCGGGTAGGTGGAGAAGTTGGTCTCCACCGCCGTCAGGGCGGTGTTATAGTATAGCCCCAGGCAGTAGATCTGCCGTGCGTACTGGATCTCGCTGCCCTGCATCTGCAGCTCCGCCACCTGGTGGCCGTCCCGGTTGTCCAGGATGTGGGCGGTGCAGCTGTCGCTTCCCTCTCCCGCGGTGTCGCCGCCCAGCACATAGGGCACGCCCCGCTGCGGCAGCTCCCACAGGCGGATGCCGCCGTCCTCTGCCTCGGTGTAGCGCCATCCCGCCGGCGCCCCGCCGGCCTCCTCCGGCTCCGGACCGGTAAACCGGCCCACGGAAATAGGGGCAGCCGCCGCGGCCCGCCGGGCGGCCAGATCCTCGTTGTCAAAAAATCCCCTGCCGGACAGCAAAAAGGCCTCGTCCGGCGTGTTGGGGTATTCCTGGCGGAACATGGCCTCGTCCCCGCCGCAGTTGGTCTTGATGCACCACCGCCGCCACTGCAGCTGCTCCGGGTCCAGGCCGTAGCGCTCCTGCAGCCGCCGCTCCTCCTCCGTCCACTCCGTCCCCGGCGGCACCGGCTTGCGGTAGCCCTGTTCCAAATACCAGGGCAAAAACACCGGCGTCCAGCCGTTTTCTCCCCGCTGGGCACCGTCCCACAGGGCCTTGAAATGGTCGTAGCCGTTGGCGGTGGACTCTATCACCACCATGGTGTCTGGCTCGTCCGGTACCGCCTGCATGATGCCCAGCAGCAGCTCCGCCTTGTTCTTGGGCCAGAAGGCGTACTCGGAGATGTGTACATTGGTCAGCGTATCGCTGCGGCCCACGCCGCCCTTCCCCGCCGTCTGGCAGCGGATGGAGCTGCGCAGCCCCGGCCGCCGGTGCTTCTCCGCCATGTCCTTGGTGTGATTTTCAAACACCAGCTCCTTGGCGTTTGAATTTTTCCGCATGGGCTGCATGGCCGTCGGCAGGCCGTCGAAAAAGAGCTTATTCATCTTAAATAGGTTTTCCGTGGCCGTGGTCTCGTGGGCCACGATCAGGGTCTTTACATGGGGCCGGGTGACGGTATCCTGAAACATCAGCCCCTCCGCCACGGTGGAGATGCCCTCCTGCCGCCCCTTCAGCACGATCAGACGGATGGGCTTTCCCTCTGCCGCCAGCCGGCGGATGACGCCATACAGGTTTTCTTGGGCGTCATTAAACTTGAGCTTCGCCAGGGTCTGCTGCTTCGTCCGGATCCACAGCAGGTTCTCGCAATATTCCTTCGGGTTTCTCAGATTCACCTCTCCGCCTCCTCTCAAAGCTGCCGCCCGCCCTCCGGGCGGCAGCTTTCAAATGAGGGCCGGGGCCGGCTCAGGCCAGCCCCATTTCCTTTCTTTTCTGCATCAGCTGGGCAAAGGCCCTGCCGATCTCCCGGGGCCGTACCGCCGGCCGGCCCTCCAAAAAGTGCGTACACTTTTCTATTGGCTCCCGCCGCAGCTGCCCCGTCCTGCTGGCGTAGTCGCACAGATGCCCGCCATACACCGCCCGCCACACGCACTTCCCGCACCTATTTGCCATTGTCAGCTTCTCCTCCGTCCTTTCTCTCCCCGTAGGAGCAGAAGTCTTCCGGTTTGCGTGGCAATAAGCCGCAGACCGTGCAGATCGTTCCAAACAAGTGCTTGCAGTCCTTGCAGCGCACCACCGGGGCAACATCAGCGGCGGGGATCTCGTCGAACATCTCCAATGCCTGCTTCAGTCCCGGTTTTCTCAGATCTTGGCACCACCCTTCAAGATTAGCCAACCTTTTCCGGTATGTCTCCCGCTCAATGTATTCAGCCATCGTCAGCCCTCCTGTTCCATATCTCGGCTACCTTTTCCTTGTTGTCCATTATTCGGGTCGCGGCGCAGTGCCTCGTGCATTCCGCCGCCCACCGTCCGCTCAGCTCCTTGTACTGCGCCGGTGCGCCGCAGAACGGGCAAGGTTTTAGCTCAGCCATCCTTCATCGCCTCCAATGCTTTCTCCGCCTCCTCGCGGGTGAGGAAAACTGTCTTGCCGATATCGGCTTGCTCGAAGATCATCATGTCGGAAAGCGTCGTGTAGACTACATTCGTCTTCCCACTTTCCGACATCCCGACATCAGCTTCATAAAGCGCATCTTCATAGATGTATCCGTCGTCGATTATATATAACATGCTGGAAATAATCGGCGTAAGTACTGGCTTTACTGGCAGCACCACCAGCCGACCGGCCTTGTCGGCCTCCGCCAGCTCTCGCAGGCGGTCAATCGGCAAACCGTCAAATTCCTTAATCTCCGAAATTGCCTTGCCCATCATGGACAGTTTGAGTGCCTCTACGCTTTCCGGCTCCAGTCCCGTGTCTAAATATTCCCGCAGCAACGGGCAGTGTGCCGCCGTAACCGCCGTGCAGAACCCGCCGACCGCAGTACAGTTCCCGTTATCCTCATGCCTAAAGCGGCAGCGCAGGCAATTAACTTTTTCCATCACTCCACCTCCTGCCACTTTCCGTTCTTCACAGTGTACCACACACCGGGTTTCAGGGCTTTCCCATCCACAATGCCGGACAAAATGGCGGCGATCTCTCCGTTATCATTGCGTTCTACGCACACAATGGCGTTTCCAATTCCGCCCATTACTCGACCGTAACGCCCCGTGGCCATAGCTACGCAACCTTTTCCGGTGGCGGATGCTGCGCCACTCTCGCCGGTGGCGGATGCTGCACCACTCGTGCCGGTGGCGGATGCTGC
>OCQZ01000022.1_pt1 | contig 40160 bp, 33 predicted proteins | sample 1538921 | NCBI WGS metagenome assembly OCQZ01 (sample SAMN03418269, study PRJEB22391) | human gut metagenome | biome: human-gut; feature: organic feature; material: feces | host: Homo sapiens | place: Tanzania | collected 2013-01 | reverse complement strand
CGCTCAAATCTGCTTAAAAACGGGGTTCGGATACTCCCCTTATGCTTAAGCATAATTTTATCAAAAACAGACAAAATATACAATAGCAAAGCCAAAATCATGCGATTTTTGCGCTTTATTTGGATGTATCTCAATATTGCAATTACAGGTTATTGTATGATACAATTTAGACAAAGGCAAATCATTCCTATGAAAATTTTTTAAAATGGAGGAATAAATATGATCAGAGTTGCTATCAATGGTTTCGGACGTATCGGACGTCTCGCTTTCAGAGCCGCCATCGTTTCGGACGACATCGAGGTCGTTGCAATTAACGCCCCCGACAAAAGCACCGCACAGCTCGCTTACTGCGTAAAGTATGACTCCGTACACGGCCGCTTTAACGGCACCGTAGAGTATGACGAAAGCTCCATCACCGTCAACGGCAAGAAGGTCGCCGTGGTCGGCAACAGAGATCCCAGACAGCTCCCCTGGGGCGAGATGGGCGTTGAATATGTTCTCGAATGCACCGGCGCTTTCCTCACCACCGAGGCGGCACAGGCTCACATCGACGCCGGCGCACAGATCGTTGTTCTGTCCGGGCCCTCCAAGGACGACACCCCCATGTTCGTGTGCGGTGTAAACCTTGACAAGTACACCCCCGACATCAAGGTCGTTTCCAACGCATCCTGCACCACCAACTGCCTTGCACCTCTTGCAAAGGTCATAAACGATAAGTTCGGCATCGTCGAGGGTCTTATGACAACCGTTCACGCCGACACCGCCACTCAGGAGGTCGTTGACGGCTTCTCCAAGAAGAATTGGAGACTGGGCCGCTCCTGCATCGGCAATATCATCCCCACCAGCACCGGCGCAGCGAAGGCTGTCGGCAAGGTCATCCCCGAACTCAAGGGCAAGCTCACCGGCACCTCCATGCGTATCCCCAGCGCCGACGTTTCCATCGTCGACCTGACCTGCCGCCTCGAAAAGGGCGCAAGCTACGAGGAGATCTGTGCAGCGGTCAAGGAAGCCTCCGAGGGTGCAATGAAGGGCGTTATCGAGTACGTTGACGAGGACGTCGTCTCCTCCGACTTCATCACCGATCCGCACACCAGCATTTTCGACGCAAAGGCCGGTCTTGCGCTGAACGACAACTTCGTAAAGCTCATGGCATGGTACGATAACGAGTGGGGCTTTAGCTGCAAGATGCTCGACCTCACCCGCCACATCGACTTCGTCCGCAAGGCATGATTCAATAGCATAACAAAAGCGCTCCGAAATTTTCGGAGCGCTTTTTCTTTTTTACATCAGGTCGTCGAGGGATTCGACGGAGCTGCCCTTGCTCTCGTAATATGCGAGCATTTCGGGAAGCTTTTTCTTGTCGTAGCTTGTGACGCAGTCGGACAGCACATGAACCTTATACCCGCTCTTGGTCATGTTAAAGCAGGTGGATTTCACGCAGGCGGTGGCGTCGGCACCGGTAAGGAAAAACTCCGTGATGCCGTGATCCTCGATGAATCTGAGAAAGTCCTCGCTCGTTAAGGCGTTGCTCTTGGATTTGACAAAAATAAAGTCGGAAACGACGTCCAGCTCCGGCACAAGCTCTGCGCCGTGCGTGTTGGGCTTAAAGGTCCTCGTTCCGGTGGACAGATTGTTGTGCTTAATGTAAACGACGTACATTTCGGTTTCGACCGCCCACGCTATCGCACGATTGACACGTTCGACGATCTCTCTGTAATTCTTCGTTATGTCGTTTTGAAGGTCTATAACGACCAAAGCGCTGTTTTTCACTGAAATATTCCTCCGTTTATTCTTCGGGTACAAGGTCGATGACGCAGATTTCGGGACGGTTAAAGAGCCTCGGTACCATGCCGTAGCCGTACAGCCCGGAGGAGAGGATCATGTCGGTGTCGCCGAAGCGGTAGCGCCCGTGATCGTATTCCGGGAACAGTCCCTCGCTCGGCGATATGACGCCGCCGACAAAGGGCAGCCGCCACAGTCCGCCGTGAACGTGACCGCTGATGACGAGGTCCATGCGGAACTCCTTCCACGGCTCAAAAAATATCATCATGTTCGGCATATGCGCAAGGTACACGGTCGGAAGCTCGCATGAGCGCAGGTCCTCGAAAAACGCATATTCGGTGCCGTCAAGGTCGTGGTCGCTGTCGTCAGAGTAGTAACTGAGCCAAGGCGAGTTTCCGCCCAAAAGCCCGACAAGCCGAATGCGGTTGCCGCCGATCTCGACGTCCGAGTATTCGTTATTGAGAAACACCCCGCCGGCGTCCTCGACCGCTGCCTTGAGGTCCGTGAGCTTTGCGGTGTAAAACTCGTCCTCGTGATTGCCGATCGTGTAGTACACGGGGGCGATCTCACGCAGCCTGCGCACGAGTGCGGCAAAGCGCTCGATATCCTCGGAGTCTGCGTCCCGGCTGAGCATATCGCCGACGCAGAATATCGCATCGGGCTTCTGCTCCGCAATGAGGCTTATAAGGCGCTCGTTATCCTCACCGTATTCCTTGCTGTGCAGGTCGCTTATCGCAACGACCCGGCACGGCGTTTCTATCCCCGGCAGTGCCTCGGTGTAGTATGTGGCTTTTACGGAAACGCTGCACACGACGGCGGAGACCGCCGCCGCTATAAGGCAGATGCCGAGTATGATAAGCAGTATCGTCATAATTCGTTTGAGTCTTAGGGACATGGCTTACTTTTTCCTGCCCTTGCCTGCGCCTTCGGGCTTTTCGGGCGCTTTTGCAAAATGCTCGTTTTCGTCGAACATATAGCTCAGGTCACGGACGTATTTAAACTTCTCCTGCTTGTGCGTCGCTATGCGGTACAGGGTCTTTGCGTTTTGCAGCAGCACGAGCAGCATACACAGCAGAAGCAGCGTATGCACCCAAGCACCCTCCATCGTGATTATCGAAAAGCCGTACATAAAAACGGCTGCGATGACCTCCGCAAGGGCGGGGTAGCGGGTGGCAAAGTATGCGATGACCATGATGATCGCAAGCACGGCGCCGATCTCGAAGTTTACCGCCATTGCACCGAACATGAGGGCAAAGTAGCTGACCTCGCCCTTAAAGCGGTACATGATGGGGAATGCGGTGCCGAGCAGCAGACAGAAGAAGGCAAAGCAGCGTCCTATGTCGGCACAGTCGAGTATGCTCATAAGCCAGCCGCCGACAAGCACCGGCAGCAGCGAGCGTATAAGCTCGATCACCAGCAGGACGAGAAAGCCCGCCTTGCCGTAGCGACGGTAAAACTGCGTGATGCCGAGGTTGTTTCTCGGATACTTACGCAGGTTTTTGCGGAACACGAGGTGCGAGGCGATCTGAACGGTGCTGAGGCTTCCGACGAAGTAGGCAAAAGCGCCCGTGAGAGCAAGCAGCAGAAAGCTCATTCCTTGTCTCCCTTCTGCCGTATGAGCATGCGTATGGGGGTACCCTCAAGCCCGAACACTGCACGGATCTGATTTTCTAAATAGCGCTGATACGAGAAGTGGAACAGATCCTTCCTGTTGCAGAACACGACGAAGTTCGGCGGGCAGATGCCCGTCTGCGTCATGTAGTATATCTTCAGGCGGCGACCCTTGTCGGTGGGCGGCTGTACCCTTGCCTGCGCATCGGCGAGAACGTCATTGAGCATACCCGTGGTGATGCGCATATGCGACTGGTCGTTTACGAAGTTGACAAGCTCAAAAATGCGGTCGGTGCGCTGACCCGTGACTGCGGATATGAACAGCACGGGAGCGTAGCTCATAAAGCTCAGGTCACGCATGACGTCCTTGCGCATTTTCTCAAGCGTCCCCGTCTCCTTTTCGACGAGGTCCCACTTGTTGACTACGATGATGCTCGCCTTGCCCGCCTCGTGCGCCATGCCTGCGATTTTCGTGTCCTGCTCGGTAACGCCGTCACGGGCGTCGATCATTATAAGGCAGACGTCGGCACGCTCGATGGCAAGCTGCGCACGCATGACGGAAAACTTCTCGACACGCTCGTCAACACGGCTTTTTCTGCGTATTCCGGCGGTGTCGATAAAAACGTATTTACCGTATTTGTTCTCAAACTCGGTGTCCACGGCATCACGGGTGGTGCCCGCCATGTCTGCGACGATGACACGCTTTTCGCCGAGAATGTGGTTTATGAGCGAGGACTTGCCGACGTTGGGCTTGCCGATGACGGCGACACGGATGCGGTCGTCCTCGTCGTCATGCTCCTCCTCCGGGGGAAAGTATTTTGCGCACTCGTCGAGCAGGTCACCGGTGCCGTGACCGTGAACGGCGGAGACGGCAATGGGGTCGCCCATGCCAAGCTCGTAAAACTCGTAGATCGCGGGGTCGAGCTGACCCGTGGAGTCCATCTTATTAACCGCAAGCACGGTCGGCTTGCCGGAGCGCAGAAGCATATTTGCGACCTCACGGTCGGCTGCGGTGACTCCGGTGCGGACGTCGGTGACGAGGATTATCACGTCGGCGGCGTTTATTGCGATATTCGCCTGCTCACGCATGAAGGAGAGTATTTCATTGTCGGTGGTCGGCTCGATGCCGCCCGTGTCCACGATGTCGAATTTTCTGCCGCACCACTCACATTCGGCGTACAGCCTGTCACGGGTGACGCCTGGAGTGTCCTCAACGATGGAAAGACGCTTGCCGCAGAGCTTGTTGAAGAGCATCGACTTTCCGACGTTGGGTCTGCCAACTATGGCAACAAGAGGTTTGGACATTTTTCCGCCTCCTTAATTCTGATTGTATTTGTAAAAGCATTCTCTGTCCGGGCTTCTTTCGGGGATGACGACCTTCGGCAGATTGTCGCCGGAGATGGCGTCCCACAGTGCAAAGCCGTCGGACTCGATGGGGTATATCGGCACGCCGAGCGCCGCCGACGCTTCCTCAAGGGTCACGTCGTCGAGGAAATCCAGCTCCTCACGCCGCAGCATATTCTGCGAAATGAAAAGGCGTTCGCCGAGGTCACGGCCCTTGAGCTGGGCAATTAGGTCCTGCCCGGTTATAAGCCCCGTGACGTTTATGCGATGACCGAAGAAGTCGTTTAAAATGGGATAGACCCTTCCGTCTATATTATCATACTTTTGCTTTGCTGTAAAAACAAGTTTTTCAAAGAAGGGCGCAACGGAGGTACCCGTGGCGATGGAAAACGGCACTCCGTCCGGCGTATCGGAAAGGCTCAGGGCGGAGGCAAACTCACGCTCTAACAGCCTTATCATGCCGACGCCGTTTTCAAGCTGCGTATGCTCCTCGTAGAAATCGTCCTCCGGAAGCTCACGTCCTGCGCATATGTACATTTCGTCCGAGCAGAAGAATAGCCTCGTGCCGTACTTTTCAAGGCAGCGATCGCCGAATTCGGTAACCATGTCGATGGTTTCGGCGGAGTGTTCGGACGTAAACGGGACGAGAGGGTAAAGCCCCTCACGGTACTTTGTAAGCCCGACCGGGACGATGGAAACACTGTGAACGTGCGGATACAGCGCCGCAAGGTCCTCCATGCTGCGCATGAGCGCATCCCCGTCGTTTAAGCCGGGGCAGCAGACGATCTGACAGTTCATCGTTATGCCGCCGTCGGCAAAGCGGCGCATGATATCCATGCACCTGCCTGCGTTTTTGTTGCGCAGGAGCTTAACACGAAGCTCCGGGTCCGTTGCGTGGACCGAGATGTTGACGGGGCTGACGTGCAGACCGATGATGCGGCAGATCTCACGCTCTGTAAGGTTTGTGAGCGTGATGTAATTGCCGAGAAGAAAGCTCAGGCGTGCGTCGTCATCCTTAAAATACATGGTCTTGCGCATACCCTTGGGGAGCTGGTCTATAAAGCAGAAGACGCAGCGGTTTGCGCAGGAGCGGGGTCTGTCCATGAGATAGCTCTCGAACTCCAGACCGAGATCCTCGCCCTCGGCCTTGCTTATATGCACCGTGTGACTGCGCCCCTCCGGGGTGAGCAGCACGATGCTGAGCTCCGTGTCATAGGCGTAGAACTTGTAGTCAAGCACGTCACGGACCTCGTTGCCGTTTATGGAGACGACACGGTCGCCGATGTGCGCCCACGGACGCAGCGGGCTTGTGTCTTCAATTTTGGAGATAACGTTTTCGTGGATCATCTTGCACCGCCCGATACAGCAAAAGGAGGAAAGGTACGCCCTTTCCTCCTAAAGCATTTTACTTATTATCCTCAACCTTCAGGACCTGACGGCCGTTGTACATGCCGCATTCCTTGCAAACACGGTGAGGCATTTTGAAAGCACCGCAGTTGGGGCACTTAACAATACCGGGAGCGGTGAGCTTCCAGTGAGAGGAACGTCTCTTATCACGTCTCTGTCTTGATACTTTTCCCTTAGGGACTGCCATGGTGACACCTCCTGATTCAGCTGTTATGAGCAGCGTTATTATTTATCCAAAAGCTGCTCAAGCACAGCAAGTCTTGGATCAATTTGTTTTCTGCAATTGCAGGGACCGAGATTAAGGTCGGCTCCGCACTCGGAGCAGAGACCCTTGCAATCTTCCCGACAAAGGAATTTCGTTTCCATGTCCAGAAGAAAAAGCGTGGAAAGAGCATCGCCGAGATCAAGCTTGTCTCCGTCGAGAACAAAGGCTTCGGGATCATCGGAATCTCCGTCGGTGATAAGGGCTTTGATGTTCGTTACCTTGACGCTGTCGAACTCTTTACCACATCGGTCGCAAACGCAAGTCATGTCGGCGGTCACGGTACCCTCGAGTGTCAGGATACCGGCCTCGTTGAACACTCTGCCCACGGCATGGGGGTCGTGCTTAAACTCCTTGACGGAGGGGGTCAAAAGGTCGTCGGCACAGACGGAGCAATCAAAGGGAAGCTCCCGGCCGGGAATCTCAATTATCTCTCTCAGATCAAGCAGCATAGCGCACCTCTCCATAGTCGCTTGAATATTATAGCTAAAGCGGTGGGGCTTGTCAACCGCAATTTGCACTTTTTGTGCGGAAAATCCACGCCTCCCCAACTTTTTCTTGCGGTGATCCGCAGGGGAGGCGTGGATAATGGAAAGGCGGAAGCCTCTTATCTGAGCCGGTCCTTATTCGTCGAGCTTTAAGACGGCTAGGAAGGCTTCGGTCGGGATGGAGACGGTGCCGAGCTGGCGCATCTTCTTCTTACCCTCCTTCTGCTTTTCGAGCAGCTTCTTCTTTCTCGTTATATCGCCGCCGTAGCACTTGGCAAGCACGTCCTTGCGCAGCGCCTTGACGGTCTCACGGGCGATTATCTTGCCGCCTATCGCAGCCTGTATCGGGACCTCGAAAAGCTGACGGGGGATATTGTCCTTCAGCTTCTCGCAGAGCTTTCTCGCACGGGGGTATGCCTTGTCCTTGTGGGCGATGAAGCTCAAAGCGTCCACCTGATCGCCGTTTAGGAGCAAATCGACCTTCACAAGCTCCGAGGGCTTGTACTCGCTCAGCTCGTAGTCGAGGGAGGCGTAGCCCTTGGTGCGGGCCTTGAGCGTGTCGAAAAAGTCGTAGATTATCTCGTTGAGCGGCATCTCGTAGCGCAGCTCGACAAGGTGCGAATCGAGGTACTGCATATCACGGTACTCGCCACGCCTGTCCTGACACAGCGGCATGATGTTGCCTACATAGTCGTTCGGCGTTATGATGCTCACCTTGACATACGGCTCCTCGGCGTGCTCAATGGCGGCGGGATCGGGGTAGTTGTGCGGATTGTCGACCATGACGACGCTGCCGTCGGTCTTTACTACCTTATATATAACGCTCGGAAGCGTGGTCACAAGCTCAAGGTCAAACTCACGCTCAAGGCGCTCCTGTATGACCTCCATGTGCAGCATACCCAAGAAGCCGCAGCGGAAGCCGAAGCCGAGCGCAACGGAGCTTTCCGGCTCAAAGGAGAGCGAGGCGTCATTTAGCTGGAGCTTTTCCAGTGCGTCACGAAGGTCGGGATACTTGCTGCCGTCCTCGGTGTATATGCCGCAGTAGACCATCGCCCTTGCGGGGCGGTAGCCCGGCAGCGCCTCGGCGCAGGGCAGCACGGCATCCGTCACGGTGTCGCCGACCTGCGTGTCCGCAACGTTTTTTATGGAGGCGGTGAAGTAGCCGACGTCGCCTGCGCAAAGCTCGCTGCACGGCTCAAGCCCGATGGGACGCATATGCCCGACCTCAAGCACGGAATATTTTGCGCCCGTGGATTTGAGCAGCACTTCTGTACCCTTTGCTATCCTGCCGTCAATCAGACGCATGAACACGATGACGCCCCGGTAGCTGTCGTACTGGCTGTCAAATATCAGCGCCTTGAGCGGGGCGTCGGGATCGCCTGCGGGAGCGGGGACGTTGCTCACAATATCGTCAAGCACCGCCTGCACGTTAATGCCGTTTTTGGCGCTGATCTCCGGTGCGTCCATCGCAAGGATGCCGATTATGTCCTCGATCTCCTGCTTTACACGCTTGGGATCGGCGGCGGGGAGGTCTATCTTGTTGATGACGGGGAGTATTTCAAGGTTTGCGTCGAGCGCAAGGTAGGTGTTGGCAAGGGTCTGCGCCTCGACGCCCTGAGATGCGTCGACCACCAGCACCGCACCCTCGCAGGCGGCAAGCGACCTCGACACCTCGTAGTTGAAGTCAACGTGTCCCGGAGTGTCGATGAGGTTCAGGGTATAGGTCTCGCCGTCGGGCGCTTTGTAGTTCAGGCCTATCGCACGGGCCTTGATGGTGATGCCTCGCTCACGCTCAAGATCCATGTTGTCGAGGATCTGATCCTCCATGTTGCGCTCCTCCACCGCACCGCACAGCTCGATGAGCCTGTCGGACAGAGTGGATTTGCCGTGGTCGATGTGAGCGATTATCGAGAAATTCCGGATGTGGTCCTGATTTATCATACAAGCTCCTCCAGTGCGGATTCCGCCTTGTTTGCAAGCACCCTCAGCTCCGAGATAAACGCCCTCGCAACGTCCGCCGTGCGGTCAAAGCCGTCGGGATTGGCGCTGCGTCCGAGCAGGTAGTCGGCGGTCACGTTATAGTAATCGCAGACCCGGCACACGAAGCCGAGACCCGGTTCCCTTGCACCGTTTTCGTAGTGACTCAAAAGCGCCTGACTTATATTCAGATCGGCTGCCGCCTTGCGCTGGCTGAGACCGGCGCTGTGGCGCAGCTCGGAAAGTGTCTGTGAAAAATTACGTTCGTTCATAAGCATTTTCTCCGTTTTGTGATTACAGCCTGTATATTATACTTACAAATCGACCACTTGTAAATAGAAATCTTCCGAAATACTTGAAAAATGCACGAGTCGGTGTTAAAGTGTTATTCGGATAAATTTGCGGCCAAAAATGCCGCTTTTTTGGAGGAAAACCAAAATGTTTGAAAATCTTATCGAAGTTCTGAAAAATGATCCCCGCAAGATAGTTTACACCGAAGGTCACGACGCCCGCATCCTTGAGAGCGCAGCCCGCCTCAAGAAGGAAGGCTTCCTTACCCCCATCCTCGTCGGCAATGTTGACGTCGTGAAGGAAGCTGCCGCAAAGGGCGGCTTTGACATCGACGGCCTTGAGATCCTCGATCCCCTGACCTACGAAGGCATGGACGCAATGGTCGAGGAAATGGTCGCTCTCCGCAAGGGCAAGATGAGCGCAGAGGACTGCCGTGCGGCGCTGTCCAAGGGCAACTACTTCGGCACCATGCTCGTCAAGATGGGCGTTGCCGACTGCCTGCTCGGCGGTGCGACGTACTCCACCGCAGACACCGTGCGTCCCGCACTCCAGCTCGTCAAGACCAAGAAGGGCGCAAACCTCGTGTCCTCCTGCTTCATTATGATTCGTGACGACGAGGTGCTCGCAATGGGCGACTGCGCAATAAACATCGACTACCAGGACAAGCTCGACAAGGAAGGCAACGTCGTTCTTTCCGCAGCGGCACAGCTGGCAGAGGTCGCCGTTGCTACCGCTCACACCGCAGAGGTGTTCGGCATCGACCCCAAGGTCGCAATGCTGTCCTACTCCACCAAGGGCTCCGGCAAGGGTCCCGCCGTCGACCTCGTCCGTGAGGCGACTGCGATCGCAAAGGAAATGGCTCCCGAGCTCAAGCTCGACGGCGAGATGCAGTTCGACGCAGCGGTCTCTCCCGTTGTCGGTCAGCTCAAGTTCCCCGGCTCTCCCGTTGCGGGCTACGCAAACACCTTCATCTTCCCGGAGATCCAGTCCGGCAACATCGGCTACAAGATCGCCGCACGTCTCGGCGGCTTCATGGCATTCGGTCCTATCCTTCAGGGTCTGAACGCTCCCATCAACGACCTCAGCCGCGGCTGCAACGCCGAAGAGGTCTACCAGATGTCAATCATCACCGCAGCACTCAAGTAATACATAATGTGACGGGAGACAGGGCAAACGCCCTGTCTCTTTTTAAAAAGCGAGGTTTTATGGACAGAGAAGCTTACATGAAAAAGGCCCTTACGCTTGCAAGGCAGGCGTATGAGGCGGGGGAGATCCCCGTCGGCTGCGTCATTGCGGATGCCGAGGGCAGGATAATCGGCACGGGGCGCAACCGCAGAGAGGAAAGCGGCGACGCCACGACCCACGCCGAGATCGAGGCAATACGCATGGCGTGCGCCGAGGTCGGCGACTGGCGTCTTCATGGCTGCACCCTGTTTGTGACGCTTGAGCCGTGTCCGATGTGTGCCGGAGCCGTGATAAACTCACGCATACCGAAGGTCGTGTTCGGCGCAAGGGACGCAAACACCGGCTCATGCGGCAGCGTTATAAACCTGTTCGAGGAGCGCTACGGACACCGTCCTGCGGTGTACGGGGACGTTCTGGCGCAGGAGAGCCGTGAGCTGCTGCGCAGCTTTTTTGAGGAGCGACGCTGAGTTTTCTACATTATATAATAGTAAAGCGCCCGACTTGAGGAATCCAAGTCGGGCGCCGATATTTATTCACTTGCAGGGGATCAGTCGGTCACGATGATGATGACGGAGACGGTTTCGGAATTCAGGTCGTTGGAGAAGGTCAGAAGGGTTACGCCCTTTTCGAGGGGACTTACGGTGAGCGTGGTGGTGTCGCCCTCCCAAGTGTCCTCGTCAAAGCTCACGTCGGCACTGGAGCCTTCGAGATTGTAGCTGACGGTGACTGCGGTATCGACCGCAAGGGTGAGAGTGAGAGTCTCGTCGTAGTCGTCCTCATTGAGAACGATGACGGCTTTGTCGGTATGGAAGGCGTCGGACGCATAGCCGATGTTGTTATACCGCGCATAGTAGCAGATGTCTGCAAGATCGATGGATGAGCTGTCGGCGGAGTCGTAAAGACTCTCAAGCTCGTCGTACTCGTCCTTGAGCTCGTCGTACTTTGCTTCGGCTTTCTTGAGGTCGGACTTCGCGTCGGCAAGCTTGTCGGCGGTTTTCGGAGTCATGACGAAATACTGGTATGCGTTAAGTCCGATAAGAGCAAGGATCAGAACACCGATGACGGCGATGAGAGCGATCTTCTTGCCCTTGCCCTCCTTCTTTGCGGGGGCTCCGTCGAACACGGGAGCGACAGGGGGAACGTCAAACGACGGTGCTTTGGGGGTCGGGGTCTCGAATGCGGGAGCGACAGGGGGAACGTCAAACGACGGCGCTTTGAGAGCCGGAGTCTCGAATGCGGGTGCTTCGGGAGCGGGGCTTTTCTCGACGGAGGCGGTGCTTTCGTAAACGGGAGCGGTGGCGGCAGACTCTGCTGCGGGAGCGGGAGCATCCTCCTGCTTTGCACCGCAGTAAATACAGAATTTGGTGCCTTCTTCAAGCTTCTTGCCGCAGGTGGTACAGAACACTTAAATCATCCTTTCTGAATATTATTCATTTTTCGTGAATAATATTGCTTTTTTAAATTTTCCGTGTTATGCTGTAAATCAAGAATAACATTATTATCGGGCTTAGTCAATATCATCGTCCGACAAAATTCGTTAAATGCATACATAATCGTAAAGGCGCAAAAAACTTTTGAAATGCAAATCGCTAAAAATGCACCAAAAATCTTGTAATCATCACCGCAATGTGCTAAAGTGGAACAGTAACAATGTAAAATATTCCGGCGCCGAGCCGGGTGTTTTAATAAAATTACCGAGATAGATCGGAGAAAAGGAGAAACTCATGAAAACAGCACGCACTACCAAACGTTTTATTTCACTGCTGCTTATCATCATGCTGCTTATGAGCCTGACGCTTCCCGTCATGGCGACTAACGACAAGAGCAGCGGCGGAATAACATGGGAGAAGGTGGACAATGACACGGTTAAAGCCGATCTGCCCGCCAAGGCCGCTGATGATACAGACTCTGACGCTCCGGAATATGCGGATACGGACATCGTTCGTGTCTCCATAGTTCTGGAACAGAAGAGTACCGTCGCAGCGGGCTTCTCCACCATTAAAATAGCTTCCAACGCAAGCGCCATGAGCTACCGCAGCGGACTTAAGTCTCAGCAGGACGCCATGGCAAAGACCATTTCCGACAAGGTTTTGGGCGGAAAGGATCTTGACGTCGTTTGGAATCTGACTCTTGCGGCGAACATCATCTCCGCAAACGTACCCTACGGAACCATCGAGCAGATCAAGGCTCTCGACGGCGTTAAGAATGTCGTTATCGAGAAGACCTATGAACCCTGCGTAAGCTCCTCCGGTGCGGCAGATCCCAATATGGCGACCTCCTCCGTCATGACCGGCTCCTCCGCAGCCTGGGCAAACGGCTACACCGGCGCAGGCAGCAGGATCGCCATCATCGACACCGGACTTGATACCGACCATCAGTCCTTTGCAAGCAACGCATACCTCTTCGCACTTGAGCAGAACGCCGAAAAGCTCGGCATGGACTACAACGAGTACGTTAAGTCCCTCGCACTGCTCACTCAGGCGGACGTCGAGAAGCACTGGAGCGAGCTGAACTTCTCCTCCGTGTACTCCGGCGACGTTGCAAATACCTTCTTCAGCGAAAAGGTACCTTTCGGTGCAAACTACGTTGACAAGGGCATCGAGATCACCCACGACAAGGATACCCAGGGTGAACACGGCTCCCACGTTGCGGGTATTGCGGCAGCAAACCGCTTCATTGAGAACGAGGACGGCACCTTCTCCAACGCTCTTGAGTCCGTAAAGACCCAGGGCATCGCCCCCGACGCACAGCTTCTCGTTATGAAGGTGTTCGGCAAGAACGGCGGCGCAAACGACTCCGACTACATGGCAGCCATTGAGGACGCCATCATCCTCGGCGCAGACTCCGTGAACCTTTCTCTCGGCTCCAGCGATGCGGGCTTTGCCACCAGCGAGGATTACCAGAGCGTTATGGACGATCTGGCAAAGAGCGACACCGTCGTTTCCATCTCCGCAGGTAACTCCGGCATGTACGGCGACGGCAATCTGCCTTACGGCTACCTGTACAGCGACGATGCAAACTTCGCTACCGGCGGCTCTCCCGGCTCCTTCACCAACGCCTTCACCGTGGCATCCGTTGACAACGACGGCGCTACCGGCAAATACCTCAAGTTCGGCGACAACCTGATATTCTACACCGAGAGCGATTACTCCAACGATCCCATCAGCTCCATGCCCGGCGAGTACGAATACGTCTTCGTCGACGCCGCAGGCACTCAGGCTGACTTTGAAAAGGTCAAGGACGCTCTTGACGGCAAGATCGCCATTTGCTGGCGCGGCGGCATCTCCTTCTATGAGAAGGCGGAGAACGCAGTTGCAAACGGCGCTATCGCAACAATCGTTGCGAACAACGCCTCCGGCACCATCAACATGGATCTGAGCGACTACACCAAGTCCGCTCCCTGCATCTCCATCCTCCAGTCCGAAGGTCAGTACATTATGGAAAACTCCACTCCCGTTGAGGACGAGAGCGGCAATGTCCTGTACTACACCGGCAAGATCACCGTTGAGGATAAGATCGGCACCGTGCAGTACGATTCCGATTACTACACCATGAGCGACTTCTCCAGCTGGGGCGTTCCCGGAACCCTTGAGCTTAAGCCTGAGATCACCGCACCCGGCGGAAGCATCTACTCCGTCAACGGCGCTGTTGCAGGCGGCAAGGCTTACGAGGTCATGTCCGGTACCTCCATGGCTGCTCCTCAGATCGCAGGCATGAGTGCACTCGTTGCTCAGTACATCCGTGAAAACGGTCTCGATCAGAAGACCGGACTGAGCGCACGTCAGCTCACTCAGAGCCTTCTCATGTCCACCGCTACCCCGCTCGTCGAGAAGGACAGCGGCAGCTACTACTCCGTCATGAAGCAGGGCGCAGGCCTTGCAAACGTTGATGCGGCAATGAACGCCGACTCCTACATCATGATGGCGTCCGGCGCTACCAAGTCTGCGGCAGACGGCAAGATCAAGGCCGAGCTTGGCGACGATCCTGACCGCAGCGGCAGCTACAGCTTCAGCTTCACCATCAACAACATGAGCGGAGAGACCAAGAACTACGATATAAGCTCCAGCTTCTTCACTCAGGACGTATTTGAGGATGAAGACGTGGGTGCATCGTTCCTCGACACATGGACCGTTCCTCTCAACTTCACCGCAAGCTACACCGTTAACGGTGCTGCGATCACCAACGACGATGTCGATAAGCTCGCAGCTTACGACTTCGACGGCAACGGCAGCATAAACGCAGCCGACGGTCAGGCACTGCTCAACTACATCACCGGCGTTAAGGATTCCATCTCCTGCAAGGATGCAGCGGACATCGACAACGACGGCGATATCGACACCTACGACGCATACCTCTTCTTCAAGGCACTCAACGCCGGTTCCGTAAGCGTTCCCGCAAACGGCAGCGTTGAAGTTACCGTCTCCGTACAGCTCCAGAACATCGCAGACTTTGACGACAACGGCGCATACGTCGAGGGTTACGTCTTCGTTGACGAGCTTACCTCCGCAGACGGCGCACTGGGCGAGTCCCACTCCATCCCCGTTCTCGGCTACTACGGCAGCTGGTCCGAGCCTTCCATGTTCGACGTCGGCAGCTACCTTGAGTATGCTTACGGCCTTGAGGACAGGATCCCCTATATGTATGCAGCGGCAGATCAGAACGCCCTGTACTACCAGACCTACATAGTTAACTACGCAGGCGACAGCGCAAACTACTACTTCGGCGGTAACCCCGTTGCCGAAGAGGACGTTTACATGCCCGAACGCAATGCTATCAACAGTGAAAACGGCGACAAGATCGGCAAGATCACCTTCACCCCGATCCGCAATGCGGGCGCGTCCCGCTTCACCGTCACCGACGAGGCGGGCAACTACATCGTAAACGAGGAGCTTGGCTCCGTAAGCGCAGCATTCTACTACTCCAACGGTGCCTCCTGGCAGAGCACGAAGCTCAGCTATGCACCCAACTTCGTACCCAGCGGCATCGCCGAAGGCACGAAGCTTGAGATGAAGCTCACCCTCGCTCCCGAATACTACGTCGGCTCCGACGGCAGCGTCGCATGGGATAAGCTCAGCGAGAACGCAAGCTTCACCATGCCGGTCGTCATCGACAACACCGCACCTGAGATTCAGGACATCGCTCTTGTTAAGAGCTTCAAGACCGGTGAGACCACCATCGACGTCACCGCAAGCGACAACCAGTACATCGCAGGCGTGTTCCTGTACGACAGCGAGAGCAACTTCATTGCAGGCTACGGCTCCGACTCCGCTGCGGAAGCGGGTCAGCTCTGCAAGTACAGCCTGAGTATGGGCGAGGCCGATAAGTACCTCATTCAGGTCTACGACTATGCGGCAAACTGCTCCACCTACAAGATCAACCTCAACGAAGAGGAAGCAAACGGCGAGATCGCCGTAAGCCTCGATAAGACCTCTCTTGAGCTCGTCAAGGGCGCAAACGCAAAGCTCACCGCTTCCGTAACTCCTTGGGGTACCCCCGACGAGACCGTCACTTGGTCCTCCAGCGACGACAGCATCGCTACCGTTAACAAGTACGGCGTTGTCACCGCAGTCGGCAAGGGCAGCTGCACCGTGACTGCAACCTCCAACGGCGACAGCACGAAGTCCGCTTCCTGCGACGTCAGCGTCATCACTCTGCCTCTGCTCGTTCAGGGCGTGCTTCAGGATAAGAGCGGCGATCCGCAGTTCTTCAGCTGGGATCTCGAAAAGGAAGCGACATGGACTCCCGGCGCAGCGCTTCAGACCGATATCTCCTCCTTCGTTTGGGACTGGAGCGGCAATGACGGCGCTTACGGCTATCAGATGAACAACGACGGCTACCTCTACACCGTCGATATGAAGACCGGCGAGACCGTCGCCTCCTCCGACGCACCGAACAACTTCGGCGCACCGCTCAACGACATGGAAATGTCCTACGCTCTGAATGACAGCCTCGGCAAGAACTACATTCTCGGCGTATACGGCTACTACGTTCTCTTCTCCGACGCAGCCGATAACGATTTCGGCTCCGGCTACAGCTTCGCAGGCGAATTCCTCAAGACCGGATCAAGCGCATTCACCGGCATTGCATGGATCGGTCAGTACACCTACCAGGGAATCCTCTTCGACGTGTACTACCTGCTCGACAATGCAAACTACCTCTGGACGGTCGGCTTCAACGTCGAAGAAGGCTACAAGCTCAACTTCGGCAACCCGTCTCCCGTTGATTTCGACCTCAGCTGGCCCACCAACGATGGCAGCCAGTACTGCTCACTGGTACTCGGCGACGACGGCGAAGCCGCATACCTCAGCTACTTCACCGGCGAGACCAACGAGCTTTACAGGATCATTGAGAGCGAAGACGAAAACGGCAACTACAGCGCCGCTGCAACTCTGCTCGGCGACGTCGGCGCAGACGTATGGCCCTGCGCACTGATCTCCGTCTCCCCGACCGACAGCGGCGACGACACCACCGGCACCGCAGACAAGGTCTTTAAGACCGATGCAAAGGCGACCCTCTCCTCCGTCAAGGCGGGCGAGGTAAGCTTCAAGGGCAAGGTTCCCGTAGGCGGACTCAACTCCGTCGTCGTGAGCGAGGACGAGAGCGCAGTTCCCGTCGTTAAGGGCGCAACTCCGTTCTCCGTCGGCTCTGCTTCTTCCGATGAGAAGACCGTCACCGTCGAGATCACCGCAAAGGATGCAAAGGGCGAGGATGCAGCTTCCACCAACGGACTCATTGAGGTCGCATACTCCGACGCTCTTGAGCTTGCAGGCGTTGAGGTCTACAGCGACTACTCCTCCGTCAACAAAGGCGACACCGTCGTTATCGGCTACGTTGACCTTGACGGTATTGCGGCAGGCGAAACCGTCGCAAAGCTCACCTTCAATGTGAAGAGCACCGACGACGCAAGCGTCACCGTAACGCACAAGCAGCTCAACAACGAAGCTATCGAAGCGGTTGAAGAGCTTGACATCACCGCAGAGTTTACGCACGAGAACACCGAAGTGCGTGACGCAAAGCCCGCAACCTGCACCGAAGACGGCTACACCGGCGACATCTACTGCGCCGACTGCGGCAAGCTTCTGAAGAAGGGCACCGTTATCCCCGCAAACCACGACTCCGATCCCTTTAACGACATAGCAGAGTCCGGCTACCACGATTACATCATCGAGGCATCCGAGCTTGGCATCGCAAAGGGCTATGCCGACGGCAGCTACAAGCCGAATCAGGCGGTCACCCGTGCACAGTTCGTCACCATGCTGTGGCGTGCGGCAGGCGCACCCGAGGCCGAAAAGAGTGAGATCGACTTCACCGACGCCGAATACATTGCCGAGCCCTTCACCGCTGCGGTGGCATGGGGCACAGAGAACGGCATCGTTGCAGGCTACACCGACGGCAGCTTCAAGCCCGACCAGCCCATAAGCCGTGCGCAGATGGCGACCTTCGTGTACCGCTACATGAAGAACGTTGCCGAGTACGACTTCGGCGAGGTCAAGGCGGCGGAGTTTGACGACGCAGCAGAGATCGCAGCACCGTTTGTGGATGCGGTCAACGCACTCGTCTCCGCCGGTATCGTGAAGGGTGTCACCGCAAATACCTTCGATCCCAACGGCACAGCCGTCAGGGGCGCAGCCGCCACGGTCCTCGTGAGGATGGTACACCTCCTCACTCCCACCGTGTAATAACGCAAACCTAATTTAATAATGCAAAAAGGCACGGGCTTTTGCCCGTGTCTTTTTGCATTATTTCGACTCTGCCGTGTTGCCGTAAAAAAATTTTAACATTTGCGGGTAAAATGATGAAAAATGTTTGAAATATCATTGGCGGTATAGTATATTAATTACATACAAATTAAAATGGGGAGGTAGATAAACTTGGAAGAGCAGTTCGCCATAGAAATGCTGAATATAACTAAAGTCTTTCCCGGTATTATCGCCAACGACAACATTACCCTCCAACTCAAAAAGGGTGAGATACACGCCCTGCTCGGTGAGAACGGTGCAGGCAAATCGACCCTGATGAGCGTGCTGTTCGGTCTGTATCAGCCCGAAGAGGGTATCATCAAAAAGGACGGCGTTGAGGTCAAGATAAATAACCCCAACGATGCAAACGACCTCGGCATCGGCATGGTGCATCAGCACTTCAAGCTCGTTGAGTGCTTTACCGTTCTTGATAATATCATCCTCGGCGTGGAACCGAACAAGTACGGCTTCCTGCAAAAGAGCGAGGCGAGAAAGAAGATCCTTGAGCTGTCCGAAAAGTACGGCCTCCACGTTGACCCCGATGCATATATCGAGGACATCACCGTCGGAATGCAGCAGCGTACCGAGATACTCAAGATGCTCTACAGGGACAACGAGATCCTGATATTCGACGAGCCGACTGCGGTCCTTACCCCGCAGGAGATCGACGAGCTTATGCAGATAATGAAGAACCTTGCCGCTGAGGGCAAGTCCATCCTCTTTATCTCCCACAAGCTCAACGAGATAAAGGCGGTCGCCGACCGCTGCACCGTTCTCCGCAAGGGCAAGTGCATAGGCACCGTCAACACCAAGGATGCCACCATTGAGGAGCTGTCCGCAATGATGGTCGGCAGAAACGTCAACTTCCACGTTGAAAAGACCCCCGCAAAGCCCGGCGACGTCGTGCTTGATGTCGAGGGGCTGACCGTTGCGTCCAAGATACATAAGAACAATGCGGTCAAAAACGTCTCCTTCAAGGTCCGTGCGGGCGAGATCGTCTGCATTGCGGGTATCGACGGCAACGGTCAGACCGAGCTTGTCTACGGCATTACGGGACTTGAACCCGTGAAGTCCGGCACCGTGAAGCTCAACGGCGTCGACATCACCAAGGCGTCCATCCGCAAGCGCTCCGTCTCCGGCATGAGCCACATCCCCGAAGACAGACATAAGCACGGTCTCGTGCTTGACTACTCGCTGGAGGATAACCTCATTCTCCAGACCTATTTCAAGAGAGACTTTACGAATGCGGCGGGCTTTTTGAAACGCAATAACATCCGTGAGTACGCTAACAGGCTCATTGAAATGTACGATATCCGCTCCGGTCAGGGTCCCATCACGAAGGCACGCAGTATGTCCGGCGGCAACCAGCAGAAGGCGATAGTCGCCCGTGAGATCGACAAGAATCCCGATCTGCTCGTCGCCGTTCAGCCGACGAGAGGTCTTGACGTCGGTGCGATCGAATATATCCACAAGCAGCTCATAAACCACAGGGATCAGGGTCACGCCTGCCTGCTGGTATCGCTGGAGCTGGACGAGGTCATGGACGTTCCCGACCGCATCCTCGTTATGTACGAGGGCGAGATCGTCGGCGAGCTTGACCCGAAGAAGACGACGCAGGAAGAGCTTGGACTCTACATGGCGGGCGCAAAGAGAGACGAGGTGGCGGAATGAAATACGTCAGAGCTTTTTTCAAGAATAACGGAGTTCAGTCGCTGCTGTCCTCCATCCTGTGCGTCATCATCGGCGTGCTCCTCGGATATGTAGCGCTGCTTATCATCAATGCCGAGGGTGCATGGGAAGCGATCACCCACGTTATGATGAACTTCTTCACATGGCCGGAGGACGGGCCCTTCCGCCTGAGGTACTTTGCCCAGACCGTTGTGTACACCGTGCCGCTGCTCATGTGTTCGCTGTCGATCCTGTTTTCCTACAAGGTCGGTCTGTTTAACATCGGCGCTTCCGGTCAGTACATGGCGGGCGCCGGAATTGCGATATATGCAGCAATAGCATGGCAGATGCCGTGGTACGTCTGCCTCCTGCTTGCGGTAGCGGCGGGTGCGGTGATCGGTGCGATCTCCGGCGCTCTGAAGGCGTACTGCAACGTAAACGAGGTCATTTCCGGCATCATGCTCAACTGGATCATCCTGTATTCGGTCAATATGCTCCTCTCCTCCGACATAACCAAGTCTCCCACGGCGGAGACCTATCACATTCTGCACAAGAACCCCGACGCAATGCTCCCGACTCTGGGGCTTGAGGAGCTTGTCGGCGGCTACCAGTACTTTACCATTGCCGTGCCGATAGCGATACTTGTCGCCATTGCTGTGTCGATAATCCTCAGCAAGACGAAATTCGGCTACGAGCTTAAAGCCACCGGCAACAACAAAAACGCCGCAAAGTACTGCGGCATGAGGGAAAAGCGCAACATCATCGTAACGCTGTGCATAAGCGGCGCTCTTGCGGGTCTCGGTGCGGCTCTGTTCTACCTGACCGACATCAAGCAGTGGGAAGTCAACGCCTCCAGCGTCAACGCAATGGGCTTCAACGGCATCGCCGCAGCCTTCCTCGGCTGCCTCGATCCCATCGGTGCGATCATTGCATCCTTCTTCATCCAGCACATCACCTTCGGCGGCGGTTACATAGACCTCTCCGTTTACAGCTCTCAGATCTCCAGCCTTATCTCCTCCATCATCATTTACCTCTGCGGCTTCGTTCTGTTCTTTAAGTATTGCGTGAACCATCTTATCGACAGGTCGGAGGAACGCAAAAAGAAAAGGGAGGAAGCGGCCTTAGCTGCCGAAGAAAATGAAGTCGGAGGTGACGAGAAATGATATTGCTTACTCAGTACACTCTCATCTTTGCTTCGATACTCATCCTCGTCGCCCTCGGCGGCTGCGTTTCCGAACACTCCGGCGTCATTAACCTCGGTCTTGAGGGTATCATGGTCATCGGTGCGCTCGGCGGTGCACTCGTAATGAAGTATCTCCCCGCCGGCACCAGTCCCTTTGTCATCGTCATCCTCACCATAATGGCGGCGATAGTTGCCGGTACCGTTTACTCGTCCCTGCTTGCGGTGGCGTGTATAAACTTCAAAGCCGACCAGACCATCATCGGTACCGCACTGAACCTCCTCGGCGTCGCTGCGGCGACGGTTACGGTCAAGGCGATAAACATTGCCGAGGACCCCAACAACACATCCTCCGAGATCGTCTACCGTGAGGGCAGACAGGCGTTTCTGACCGACATCGGCGGCTTTGAGCTGAACGTGTTTATGATAATCGCATTCGTCGTGCTTATCGGCATTGCGGTCATGCTCTACAAGACCCGCTTCGGTCTGCGCCTTATGGCTTGCGGTGAGCATCCTCAGGCAGCCGACTCCGTCGGCATCAACGTTTACAAGATGCGTTGGGCGGGCGTTCTGCTCTCCGGTGCGCTCGGCGGCCTCGGCGGCATCGTCTACATCACCGCAGGCGTCAGCCAGTGGATGTTTGAAAACGGCGTTGCGGGCTTCGGCTTCCTCGCACTGGCGGTTATGATCTTCGGTCAGTGGAAGCCCAAGCATATCGCATGGGCGGCTCTGCTGTTCGGCTTCTTCCGTGCGCTGGGCAACGTTCACTCCGGCTTCGACTTCCTCAAGGCTCTCGACCTGCCGAGCGGCGTATACAATATGCTGCCCTATGCGGTGTCGCTCATCGTTCTTGCCTTTACCTCCAAGCGCTCCAGAGCGCCCAAGGCGGAAGGCATTCCCTACGACAAGGGCTCAAGGTAATAAATTATGCAAAAATCCCGACGGGTACTCCCGTCGGGATTTCTTTGTATTCGGCAATAAAAATTGCTGCAAAGCTTTGCAGCAATTTTTAACTTATTTAATGGTTATCATCAGCTCGCCTGCCTTGACGGACTGACCCTCGGAGACGAATACTTCGTCTACGATGCCGTCCATTCTCGCAACGACGCTGGTCTCCATCTTCATTGCCTCGACGGTCGCAAGCACGTCGTTGACCTTGACGGTGTCGCCGGGCTTTACGCTGACCTTGCAGACCATGCCGGGGATGGATGCACCGATCTGAGCCTTGTTGCTCGGATCAGCCATGACGGTGCGGGACACGCTCTCGGACGCCTTGGGGTCGGGGACTGCGACCTCACGGCGCATTCCGTTAAGCTCAAACTGAACGTTGCGGGTGCCGTCCTCGTTGAGATCGCCTAGACCGAGGTACTTGATGACGAGCGTTTTGCCGTCCTCGATGTTTATCTTATTCGTCTCGCCGATCGCCATGCCGTTGAAGAAAACGTGGCTGCCCATGCGGGTGATGTAGCCGTACTCCTTGCGGTGACGGATAAACTCCTCGTACACCTTGGGGTACATGGCGTAGGAGATGAGGGAGTGACGTGCCTCATAAGCGGGGTGGATCTTGCGAACCTCCTTCTCAAGCTTATCGAAGTCAACGGGCGGCAGCAGCTCGCCGGGGCGACAGGTGATAGGCTCCTCGCCCTTGAGTACGACACGCTGGAGATCGACGGGGAAGCCGCAGGGGGGCTGACCCATCATGCCCTTGAAGTAACTGACGACGGAGTCGGGGAAGGCGAGCGACTCGCCCTTTTCGACGATGTTCTCCGGGGTGAGGTCGTTCTGCACCATGAATATCGCAAGGTCGCCGACCATCTTTGAGGAGGGCGTTACCTTAATAATGTCGCCGAGCATGAGGTTTACGGTGCGGTACATCTCCTTGACCTCGCCGAAGCGGTGACCGAGACCGAGAGACTCGACCTGCGGCTGGAGGTTGGTGTACTGACCGCCGGGGATCTCGTAGCGGTAGATATCGGTGACGGGGATCTTGAGTCCCTTGTCGAAGCTCTCGTAGCGCAGACGAACGTCGCCCCAGTAATCCGCAAGCTCCTGGAGGCGCTGCGGGTCAAAGCCGGGGTCACGCTCCTGACCTCTGAGCGCCTCGTTGAGCGCATTGAGGCTGGGCTGGCTGGTGAGGTTCGCCATGGAGCCGATGGCGGTATCGACGATGTCGCAGCCCGCTTCGGCGGCAAGCAGCAGCGTTGCAAGCTGGTTGCCGGTGGTGTTGTGGGTGTGGAGATTTACGGGGATGCCGATCTCCTGCTTGAGCGTGGATATGAGCTTCTTTGCGGCGTAGGGCTTTAACAGACCCGACATATCCTTGATGGTCAGGATGTGAGCGCCTCTCTTTTCAAGCTCCTTTGCGAAATCGACGTAGTATTTGAGCGTGTACTTATCCTTTGCGGGGTCGAGAATGTCGCCCGTGTAGCACATGGTACCCTCAAGCAGCTTGCCCTGACGCAGTACCTCGTCCATTGCGACCTCCATGTTCGGCAGCCAGTTGAGGGAGTCGAACACACGGAAAACGTCGATGCCCTGCTTTGCCGCCTCTGCGATGAAAGCACGGACAAGGTTGTCGGGGTAGCTTGCGTAGCCGACGAGGTTGGAGCCTCGCAGCAGCATCTGGAAGGGAATGTTGGGGATCTTCTCACGCAGCCAGCACAGACGCTCCCACGGGGATTCGTGCAGGAAGCGGTATGCGGTGTCGAAGGTCGCACCGCCCCACATTTCGAGGGAGAAGCAGTCGGCAAGTATGTCTGCGGTGCCGTCGGCAGCCTTTACCATGTCCCTCGTGCGCAGTCGGGTTGACAGCAGGGACTGGTGCGCATCACGCATAGTGGTGTCGGTGATGAGAAGCTTTTTCTCACCGAGAATGTAATCCTTAACGGCATCGGGACCCTTGGTGTCAAGAAGCTCCTTTAAACCGTCCTTGCGGCTTATGCTGCGCTTTGCCACGGGGAAGCGGGGTGCGTCGTACTGGTGACGCTCGGCATCGGGGTTATTTACCTGAATGTTCGCTATGTACTTGAGGACTCTCGTCGCACGGTCACGGCCTTCCTCGAACTCGAACAGCTCCGGCGTTTCGTCGATGAACTTGGTGTGGCACTTGCCCTCGATGAAGGTCGGGTGCGTGAGTATGTTCGTGACGAAGGGGATATTCGTCTTGACGCCTCTGACGTGCTCCTCGTTTATCGCCCTCGTTGCCTTGCGGCAGACGGCGGGGAAGGTGCAGTCCCAGCTTGTGACCTTGACGAGGAGGGAGTCGTAGTAGGGGGAGATGGTGGAGCCGGTCGCAACGTTGCCGCCGTCGAGACGGACACCGAAGCCGCCGCCGGAGCGGTAGCCGATAATTCTGCCGTTGTCGGGTGCAAACTTGTTTGCGGGGTCCTCGGTGGTGACACGGCACTGGATGGCGTAGCCGTGAATTTGCAGGTCGTTCTGATTTGCAAGTCCGATCTCGGGATGGCTCACGGGACAGCCCTGCGCAATGAGTATCTGCGCACGGACAAGGTCGACGTTCGTTATCATCTCGGTGACGGTATGCTCGACCTGGATACGGGGGTTCATCTCGATGAAGTAGTGATTTCCGTCACGGTCAACGAGGAACTCCACGGTGCCGGCGTTTACATAGCCGACCTTCTCGGCGATCTTGACCGCATCGGTGTGGAGCTTGCATCTGACCTCCGCCGGAACGCTCCATGCGGGGGCAAACTCAACGACCTTCTGATAGCGGCGCTGGAGGGAGCAGTCACGCTCGCCGAGGTGACGCACGTTGCCGTACTTGTCGGCGAGGATCTGCACCTCGATGTGCTTAGGCTCGACAAGGTACTTTTCGATGAAAATATCGTCGTTGCCGAAAGCCTTCTGCGCTTCGCTGCGGACAAGCTCGAAGGACGGGATAACGTCCTCCTCCTTTGTGCAGAGGCGCATACCTCTGCCGCCGCCGCCTGCCGCCGCCTTTAAAATGACGGGGAAGCCGAAGGACTTTGCCATTTCGAGGGCTTCCTCACCGCTCTTTAAGGGAGCGTCGCAGCCGGGAACGACGGGAACGCCGCACTCGATTGCGATCTGCTTTGCGGAGAGCTTGTCGCCCATCTTGGCAAGCACGTCACTGGGAGGTCCGATAAAGGTTATGCCGTTTTCCTCACAGGCACGGGCGAAGTCGGCGTTTTCGGACAGGAAGCCGTAGCCGGGGTGGATGGCGTCCACGTTGCGGCGCTTGGCAAGGCTGATGATCTCAGGGATGTCGAGATACACGCCGAGGGGGCTTTTGTTCTCGCCGACGAGATAAGCCTCATCCGCCTTGATGCGGAAAAGGCTGTATGTGTCTTCCTTTGAATACATTGCCACGGTGTTTATACCGAGGTCGTAGCAGGCACGGAAGATTCTGACTGCGATCTCACCACGGTTTGCGGCAAGCACTTTGTTAAAGCGTTTTTCGGGCATTGTCTTACTCCTTTGCTGGTATCGGTATACTATATTTTAATATAATTATAGTCTTGTAAATCCCGATTATCAAGCAAATTTGATATTTCGTTACAACCTTTAAAAATCTGAAGCGTCACGGCGGTTTTTGTTGCATTTTAACTAAAAAATGTGGATATGCCATTATTTTAACATATGAAATTGTGAAAAATGACTATTAAGGTATAAAGAAAAGGCATACCGTGTTCAGGTAGCACGGTATGCCTTTTTGGTCAATTTATGCGATAAACAGGGGGCTTAGCGCTATAAGAAGCTGCGCCGCCCAATAGAAAACGTGCAGCAGACGGTTCTTGCGGTTATCCGGGTGATCGGAGAAGCACTGCACGGAAAGTATGCTGTCGCTTATGATAAAGCACACGCCTGCGACGGCGAAAAGCAGGGTGCCGACGCTAAAATTCTTAAACGCAGCACCGACGGCGGAGCAGCCCATAAAGCAGACGAAGGCGCAGTAGATGCCGAGCGGAATGAAGAGCTTACCCATGTCAAGGCTGTGGCGCTTTGAGTTTACAAGCTCAAGTACGAGGCACAGCGCCGTCAGCGGAAGGGCTATGATCCATGCGCCGGCGGCGATGCCGTACAGCGCAATGACGTAGAACACATGACCGAGGAAAAACGAACCTGCGCCGCCGAGAAACAGCGAGGAGAAGCTGTCGGGGTACACGAAGCGCAGAGCCAAAAGCTCATCGCCCACAAAGCCGAAAAACAGACCGAGAACGACCAAAACCGCAAAGCGGTGGTTTTTGGTGAGAAACAGGGTGACGCCCGCAATGCCGATGCAGCACACGGTGGCAAGACCCTTGAGGATCGTCGCTTTCAGATGCTCCTCCGCTTCCATCGCTTTGATGAAATAGCAGGCGGCAACGGGGCAAAGCACGGCAAAAAGAATTATCAGAACATACTGCATAGGGCACCTCACAGAGAGTATTTTTTGCTGTATTCTTCGTAATACCCGTCGAAGCCGTGGTTATGGGCTTCGGCGAGACTGCTTATATATTCGTGGGTGTCGAAGGAATCGGACTCAAGCTCTATCATGGCGACGGCAATGTTTGAGCAGTGGTCGCCGACACGCTCGTAGTTCGTGAGCAGGTCGGTGAACACGAAGCCGTGTGACAGGGTGCAGACGCCCTGCTGAAGGCGCTCGATGTGGTGCGACTTCATCTCGTCGCAGAGGTTGTCGATAAGCTCCTCAAGCGGCTCGACACGGTAGGCAAGCTCAAGGTCATTTTCGACAAACGCCTTGACCGCAATGGTGATGATCTCCGTAACGGCGGCGGTCAGCACCGCAAGCTCCCGTGACGCAGGCTCGGAGAAGCGGATGTGCTTTTCGTGTATCTCCTTGGCGCACTCGGCGATGTTGAGGGAGTGGTCGCTTATACGCTCGTAGTCGTTTATGGTGTGGAGGTACTTGCTCACGTTCTCCCGCTGCTCACGGTTAAGCTCTTTTCCGGTGACCGCCATGAGGTATGTGCCGATCTTGTCCTCGTATCGGTCGATTATATCCTCCGTGTGCGAGACGTGATCGAAACCGTCGTCGGAGTAGTTTTTCAGAAGCGCAAATGAGGCGAAAAGATTGGATTTTGCCTTTTCCGCCATGGAGTTTACGGTGATACGGCTCTGCTCGACGGCAAGGGCGGGGTGCGCAAGGAAGCGCTCCTCAAGTCTGTCCATATCACGCAGCGCCTCGGCGTCGCTCTCGTTATCCTTGATGAGGAACTTTCCGAGCCTTTCAAGCTGCGGAATGAAGGGCGCAAGCAGAATGACGATTATAAAGCGGAACACGGTGTTCAAAAGCGCAAGGCTCACCGAGCTCATGGTCATGGACATGAAGGAAAAGTCAAAGATCGCATTTGCGGTGTAGAAAATTATGCTGAACAGCACAACGCCGAGGAGGTCGACGAGCAGATACGAAAGAGCGGTGCGCTTGCCGTTGCTGCTTGCACCGAGGGCGGAGAGCAGGACGGGGACCGATGCACCGATGGCGATGCCCATGATGATGGGCAGTGCGGTGTCAAATCGGACGGCGCCCGTTATGGAGAGCGCCTGAAGGATACCGACCGCTGCGGAGGCGCTCTGTATCACGCTGGTGAACACTATACCGAGAAGGATTCCGAGGAGGGGATTTGAAAATGCGGTGAGCATATCAATAAAGACCTGGCTTGAGCGAAGCCCCGATACGGCGCCGCTCATGGCGTTTATGCCGAACATCAGAACCGCAAAGCCGAGCATAATGTTGCCGACGTGCTTTTTGGTGCTGCTGCCGGAGAACATACGCAGCATGGTGCCGATGACGGCGATGATGGCGGTGAGCGTATCGGTCGAGATAAGCTCCAGCCAGCCGGTGGCGTCTCCGCCGCCGACGTCGGAAAGGCAGATGATCCAGCCCGTGATGCTGGTACCGATTATGGCGCCCATGACGACGCCGATCGCCTGTCTGACCTTCATCATGCCGGAGTTTACAAAGCCGACCACCATGACCGAGGTCGCAGACGAGGACTGGATAACGGCGGTGACGCCGGTACCGAGAAGTATGCCTTTCAAGGGAGTGCTTGAAAGGCGGTACAAAATAAGCTCAAGCTTATTGCCCGCAACGAGCTTTAACCCGTCTCCCATAAGCGCCATACCGAACAGGAACAGCGCAACGCCGCTCAGCAGCTCAAAAACGTTAGAAATCCCCAATGCTTTTCCCTCTGTTGTTGTATAAGTTGAGCAGAACCCATAAATGCTCAACATAAATGTATATTAAAACACGCACAAAATCAAGAAGCAGTTTTCGTTTCTCCCATACAGACAGTTTGCCGAGTTCGAATTTGTCGGTTTTTGTTTACTGTGCCGCAATTTTGTGTTAGAATATAAACACTATTCACAGGAGGACGGCTGGATGTGTATTAAGGATAAAGAGAAGCTCGACAAGTGGATCGCAAGCGTCGTTGCGGCGACGGGGAAGGTGCTGTCTTTCCTTGAAAACGCCTCGATGAAGCTTGACCCTCTCGTCAAGGTGCCGTTTGTGGGAGACAGCATCGCACAGGCGCAGGACATAGTTTATATGCTGAACGATTATTACAGGGGAAATTACAAGCGTGTGCCGTTTACGGCGATTATCGGGGCGGCGCTTATCGTTGCCTATCTTGCAAGCCCCTATGACCTCATACCCGACAACGTGCCTATCCTCGGCTTTGTGGACGATGCGCTCATCATAAATGTCGTCGTGAGTCTTTGCCTTGACCGTGAGCTTGAGGAGTACAGGCGTTGGAGGAGCGAAAACAATGAAATACGGCAGCTCGCTTAAAGTCGGTATCGCCTTCGGGCTTATGCTCGGACTGCTGACATTGGGAATAAGGCTCAGCTCCGGAGACACGCTTGTGCAGCTCCTGCCGCAGGCGCTCGCAACCGCCGTGTTCGGCGGTCTTGCGATGGGGCTTTACATGAGGTCGCACAATTCGAGGATGAGCGCAGAGGTCGCCGCCTTCGGAAAGTCGCTTCGTGAAAACGAAAAGGTCCTGCTTGAGGACGCTGCCGGACACTACCGCTCCGGCGAATGCGTTGCGGGCAGACTGTGGCTCACCGAGACGGGGCTTTACTTCTGCTCCCATGCCGGAACCTTAAACAGCCACACCATGTTTGTGCCGACGGGCGAATTTAAAAGCGTTGTGCCGACGAAGATCGCCGGGATAACGAACGGCTTTCTGCTCGAAACGGAAAACGCAAGCGAGTGCTTTGCGATCAGCAGAGCCGCAAAATGGATAGAAGAGATCAAAAAAGTCACCGACTGATGTTAGAAATAGTATTAGCGGCGGCTTTTTGCTAAAAATACGAAGGGCGGAGCAGTCTGCTCAAAGGAGGAAAAACAATGAAGATACGTTTTACCGAAACCGTGCTTCGGGACGCAAACCAGTCGCTCATTGCGACGAGAATGCCCTACGACAGCTTTGAGCCGATCCTGTCGGCGATGGATTCTGCGGGCTTTTACTCCGTGGAATGCTGGGGCGGTGCCACCTTTGACGTGTGCCTGCGCTATCTCGGCGAGGACCCGTGGGAGCGCCTGAGAAAGATCCGGGCGAAGATGCCGAATACCAAGCTGCAAATGCTGCTTCGGGGTCAGAATATACTCGGCTACCGCCATTATCCCGACGATATAGTGCGCAGATTCGTCCGTGCCTCCGTCAGAAACGGCATCGACATTATCCGCATTTTCGATGCATTAAACGACCCTGTGAACATCCGTGTTGCACTTGAGGAGACGTTAAAGTGCGGAGCCGAGGCTTCCGCCGCCATATCGTACACCACAAGCCCCGTGCATACGCTCGACAAGTACGTTGAGCTTGTGCGTGAGTTTAAGAGCATGGGCGCTTCGACGATATGCATAAAGGACATGGCGGGCATACTCTCGCCGAAGAATGCCTATGAGCTTGTGTCGGCGATAAAGGATGCGGTCGATCTTCCCGTTGCGGTGCATACGCACTGCACGACGGGTCTTGCCTTTATGACCTGCTTAAAGGCCGCCGAAGCGGGAGCCGACATCATCGACACCGCAATATCGCCGTTTTCCGGCGGCACCTCGCAGCCTGCGACCGAGACGCTTGACTACGCCCTGCGTGAGCTTGGCTGGGAAAGCGGCCTGAACACCGAGGTCTTAAACAAAATGGCGACCTTCTTTAAGGGCATACGCAGCGATGCCCTGAAGGACGGGACGCTCAATCCCATCTCCATGGCGACGGATACTCAGTGCCTGAGCTATCAGATACCCGGCGGAATGCTGTCAAATCTTTTGAGCCAGCTCAAAATGATGAATAAGCTCTCGAAGTTTGACGAGGCGCTCGAAGAGACGCCGAGGGTGCGCCGTGAGCTGGGATATCCTCCGCTCGTCACGCCGACGAGTCAGATGGTCGGCACGCAGGCGGTGCAGAACGTGCTTGCGGGCGAGCGCTACAAGAACGTCGGCAGCGAGGTAAAAGCCTACTGCCGGGGCGAATACGGCACTCCTCCCGCTCCGATCGACGAGGCGGTGCGGAGAAAAATACTCGGCGACGAACAGCCGATAAGCGGCAGATACGCCGACACCCTGCCGACGGACACCTTCGAGAAGGCGCAGAAGTATCTCGGCGATACCGCCCGCTGCGAGGAGGACGTGCTGAGCTATATCGCATTCCCGCAGGTGGCGGAGGACTTTTTCAAAAAACGCAGCGAGCTTGAGGAGAAAAAGGTTCGCTACACGATAAGCAAGATCTGAGGAGGTGCGCCGTGGTAAGCTTATTTAAAATGCCCCTCGGCGATGCGGTGCTGACCGCCGTTTTGGGCTATGCCGTCGTGTTCTTGGGGCTGCTGTTTCTGATGCTCGTCATATCCGCAATGGGAAAGCTCATGTCGAAGAAAAAGCCCGCACCGGCAGCTCAGCCTCTGCCGGAGGAAAGACAGGCGACCGCTCCCGGCTCTGCCGGAGAGCTGAAGCTTTACGACACCGACCCGAAGGATGCCGCCATGATAATGGCTATCGTGGCGGACAGTCTCGGAAAGCCTTTAAATGAACTGCGCTTCATTTCCATCAAGGAGGTTCGTGACGAATGAAATACAGAGTTACCTTAAATAACAGAGTGTACGAGGTCGAGGTGGAGGAGGGCAGCGCCGTCCTGCTCAACGAGTACGAGGCGGCCTCTCCCGCTCCCGCTGCGGTGTCGGCTCCCGCTCCCAAGCAGGAGAGCGCTCCCGCACCCGCTCCGTCGGGAGACGGCAATGCGGTCAAGGCTCCCATGCCGGGCAATATACTGAAAATTTCCGTCACCGTCGGGCAGAAGGTCTCCGAGGGCGAGACGCTGCTCGTGCTTGAGGCGATGAAGATGGAAAACGAGGTGACTGCCGACAGAAGCGGCACCGTCACCGGCATAATCGCAGCAAAGGGGCAGACGGTGGAGACGGGCGATCCTCTTGTCGTGATCTCTTAAAGGAGGGCGCTTATGGACATTTTGGAAACCCTTCGCAATCTTGCACTCGAATCGGGCTTTGCGGCGTTCTTCACGACGGACGGCGGTTGGAAAAACCTCGTTATGATACTCATTGCCTTTGTGCTGCTGTACCTCGGCATCGCAAAGAAATTTGAGCCGCTGCTGCTGTGCGGCATCGCCTTCGGCTGCCTGCTTACGAATCTCAGCTACTTCGTCGGGCAGGGCGACAATGCGATGTATCACCCGGAGCTGTGGACGGCGTTTATCGACGAGGCAAGCCCCTACTATCACAGCTACGGTCACATTCTCGCAAACGGCGGACTGCTTGACTTCTTCTATATCGGCGTTAAGGCGGGGATATACCCCTCGCTCATTTTCCTCGGCATCGGCGCAATGACCGACTTCGGACCGCTGCTTGCAAATCCCAAAAGCCTGCTTTTGGGCGCTTCGGCGCAGCTCGGCGTGTTCGTGGCGTTTTTGGGTGCGATCCTTTTGAACTTTTACGGCGGCGAGGCGGCGTCGATCGGCATAATCGGCGGTGCCGACGGTCCCACGGCGATATTCACGGCGTCGAAGCTTGCGCCGTGGCTCTTGGGACCCATTGCAATTGCGGCGTATTCGTATATGGCGCTCATACCCTTCATCCAGCCTCCGCTTATGAAGCTTATGACCACCGAGAAAATGCGCAGCGTCAAGATGGAGCAGACCAGAGAGGTCAGCAAAAAGGAGAAGATCGTTTTCCCGATCCTCGTTGCGACCGTCGTTATTCTGCTTCTGCCCTCGACGGCGCCGCTGATCGGCTGCCTCATGCTCGGCAACCTGTTCCGTGAGTGCGGCGTTACCGACAGACTGTCCGACACGGCGCAGAATGCGCTCATGAACATCGTCACCATCTTCCTTGCGACCTCGGTCGGTGCGACCATGGTTGCGCAGAGCTTCCTCAATTGGGAGACGCTGAAGATAATCGCACTCGGTCTTGCGGCGTTTGCGGTGTCGACCGTCGGCGGACTTTTGGGCGGCAGAGTCATGTACAGGCTCTCCGGCGGAAAGATCAATCCGCTTATTGGTTCTGCGGGCGTGTCCGCCGTGCCGATGGCGGCAAGAGTCGCTCAGGACGTGGGCAAGAAGTACAACAAGTCAAACTACCTGCTCATGCACGCAATGGGACCCAACGTCGCCGGAGTCATCGGCTCGGCGATCGCTGCGGGCTTCCTGCTCTCCGTGTTCGGCTGAGGATAATAGATAGAATACAAAAAAGACAAGCGAACGGTTTCCGTTCGCTTGTCTTTTTTATATGGCTTTGCGGCGTTTGGGTATGAGGCGTGCGCACTGTCGCAGACTCTGTACGGAACCTCCGACGCTTTAATATAATACAATATAATCGGAAAGCCCCAAAAAAGCAAGACGGACGGGCGCTTTTCCTTGTACGTCCGCATACAAGGCGCAGGCGCTTTCGCCCGTATTACGGAGGGGAAATTTCATTGACGGAGGCAGCTATGAAAATATATCTTTCACCCTCGCAGCAGTATTATAACAAATACTCGGCGGGGGACACGACCGAAAAGGAGCAGTGCAACCGCATTGCGGAGCATTGCGAGAGGGCGCTCATCCGCTGCGGCTTTGAGGTAAAGCGTGCGGCCGCAGGCACTAAGACCGACGACGCAATAGCGGAGTCAAACGCATGGGGAGCGCAGCTTCACGTTCCCATTCACACGAACGCAGGCGGCGGGAAGGGCTGCGTCGTGTTCGTGTCGCAGCTTTCCGAGGATAGGCTCAGGTACGCACAGGCGGTGTACGACGAGCTGGCGGAGATAACCGTCGCCGACGAGCGCTACGGCGTTCGCACGGCAAGGTTCGACGAGATACGCAAGACTTCGGGCAAGTGCATCTACGTCGAGGCAGAGTTCCACGATTCCGTTGAGGGGGCGGAGTGGATAATCGAAAACGTCGGGGAGATCGGCGAAGCGATCTGCCGGGGCATCTGCAAGGGCGCCGATACCGCCTACGTCCCCGAAAACTACGAGAGCGAAGCGGAAAAGGCGAAGCGCTGGGCGGTGGAGACCGGACTTATACGGGGCTACAAGGACGGCTCCTACGGCTGGAGCGATGCGCTGACCCGTGAGCAGCTTGCGATCATCGAGTACAGAAAAGCGAAAGGAAACAGTGAAAACAATGGATAAACCCGATAGGATCACCGAACTTCGTGCGTTCGTAACCGCCGCTTTTGCAGCGGTTACGGCGCTTATAGGCTGGGTGGGCTGGCTCGTCGTCATCATGCTCGTGTGCATGGCGCTCGATTATCTGACGGGGACTTGGGCGGCGATGTCGAAAAACGAGTGGAGCAGCAAGACCGCAAGAGCCGGGCTTTGGCACAAGTTGGGCGAGATATGCGCCTTGCTCGTTGCGGCGCTGTGCGACATTGCGCTGGCTCAGGTGAGCGGCAGCGGCGGTATTAGTCTGCCCTTTGAGTATACGGTGCTTGCAACGCCCGTCGTGGCGGTGTGGTACATATTTACGGAGCTTGGCAGCATCACCGAAAATGCGGCAAAGCTCGGTGCGCCCATACCCGGCTGGCTCAAAAAAACGCTGAGCAGTCTGAGGGATGCGGCGGACGAAAACGGAGAGAACGGAGGCAGGAAATGACGACGGTAAAGATAAGCGGGGCGACGGCTTCCGCAGCGGAGCGGGAGGTCTACACCTCCGGCACGGTGGGGGCAACCCTGCGCTTTGAGTTTGACGGCGCTTGGGACGGGCTTGCAAAGACGGCGGTTTTCCGTTTCGGAAGCGTCACTTACGATGTGCCGGAAAGCGAGTGGACGGACGGAGAATGCGTCATCCCGCACGAGTGCCTGGCGGTTTCCGGGGACGAGCTTATGTGCGGTGTCTACGGCGTGTCGCAGGACGGCGAGACGGTCATCCCCACGGTGTGGGTGCGCCTCGGCTATGTGCAGAGCGGAGCCGATCCCTCCGGCGACGAGTCGACTGCTCCCACGCTTCCGGTATGGGCGGCGCTTAAAAATGCTATCGGCGACCTCGGCGACCTCGACACCACGGCAAAGAATACGCTCGTTGCGGCGATAAACGAGGCGGCGCAAAACGGAGGCACAAGCGTGACCCCGCTCATCGGCACGACTGCCGAGCTTACACCGTCGCAGGTGCAGGATGCCGTGCTTGCAGGCAGACCCGTTGCCGTGCAATACACCGACAGCACATACGGCGTGTTGAAGTTTAATAATTTCAATATCGCTGCCTCGCACAACCTGCTCGCCTCGGTCTCTATAATTAAGCTGAGTGGCTCATGGGTCGTATATGCGCTTTATGGCTATACGTCGACTCAGCAGTGGGACCCGGGGGTTACGGTAATGGCTACCACTCCTCAAGTGAATGACATTATAGCGACGGTGAATACCATCAGTACAAGGGTGAGCACGATAGAGAACGCAGGCTATCTCACTCTTGCGACACTCCCAAAGTACGGAGGTGAAAGCGAATGAGCGTGACGGTAAAGTACAAGGGTAGCGCCATTGCGGAGCTTACCGAGAACGGCACAAAGACCCTCAAAACCTCCGGCAAATACTGCGAAGCGGACATCGTAGTCGAGAACACAAAGGACGGCGGTACGCAGGTGACTGACGGCATCGTCGTTAAAGCGAGAAGTGCGGAGGGCTTTCCCACCGAAGCCGATGTCTACGGCGACCTTTACCCCTATCAGTTCTCGTATGACGGACCATATTACCACGGAACGATCGGATGGCGCAGCTTGAGCAAGCTGACCCTGAAAAGCGGACAGACCGTGCTGAAGGAAGGCTGCTTTGCGTATCTGCCCCTTGTGCAGCTGAACGGAATCGAGGGCATCACGGCGCTGGCAAAGTCGTGTCTCAGAAATACAAAATTGGTTGAGATAAATCTTCCTAATGCCGTGTTTGGCGATTTGCCGACGCCGTTTTCGGAAAATACCGCACTGAAAAAGCTGCATTGCCCGAAGCTCACGGGAAGTCTTACGGCCGGAACTTATGACTTGGCGGGTGCCTGTACTGCCCTTGAAGAAGCGGTTCTCGGCTCGGTTGGGCATACGGTCACGGACAACAACTCAATCAATTCTTTCAAAAACTGCACTCAGCGCGGGCTGAGCATAACGGTGTTTACCAATGCTGCAAACGTCGATAAGCTGCTTGCGAATATCCGCAACGGTGCAACGAAGGCGACGATTGTTCTCAAGGCGGCGGAGGACACGGAGTACAACGGCAGGGTATACGCCGCCGGAACGGATATAATCAGCTCATCGGTAGCCGGGGAGGTGACGGCATGACAATAGGCAAGGTCATAAACACCGTAAACGGCACAGCGACCGAGCGCATCCTGCTCACGGCTGACGAGGGAATGGCGCTGCTCTCGCCGGAGGGAGAGCAGTGGAACTGCGTCGCCGTGGACTCAACAGACGGCTGGACGGAGATCACGGCTCCCGCTCCCGACGATGAGGACGAGGCAGACTACATCCCCCGCCACACCGAAGGGTGAGAATTAAAAAGCACTTGTAATTTGCTGTAAGATGCTGTAATATACAAATAGTTCTTATACCATACCAAGAACTATTTAGGTTACTATGATAAGGTAGTAAACCGAAGAGCTCTGACGCCTCGCTTTCTGCGGGGCGTCATCTCTTTTTGTTGCATAACATCCAAATATGGTGTAAAATGTCAACATAAGCATAATAACAAGGGAGGCGTTTATATGCGGTCGTATGCTATCGGGCTTGACATCGGCATTACCTCTGTCGGATGGGCAACTCTTGCTCTCGACGGCAACGAAAATCCCTGCGGGATAATCGGAATGGGGGCAAGAATATTTGACGCAGCGGAGCAACCCAAAACGGGCGAGTCGCTTGCAGCGCCGAGAAGGGCAGCTCGCAGCTCAAGGCGTCGGCTGCGTAGGCACCGCCACAGAAACGAGCGCATCAAAAATCTGATGGTCTCAAAAGGGGTGCTGTCTTCCGATGAGCTTGAAACTCTTTTTGACGGCAGACTTGAGGACATCTATGCGCTTCGGGTAAAGGCCCTTGACGGGAAGGTAAGCCGTAGCGAATTTGCAAGAATACTTCTGCATCTGTCTCAAAGGAGAGGCTTTAGGTCCAATCGCAAAAACCCGTCGTCCAAAGAGGACGGAGCCTTGCTCAAAGCGGTGAGCGAAAACGCCGAACGTATGGAAAAGCACGGCTACCGCACCGTCGGCGAGATGCTCCTTTGCGACGAGGCGTTCAAGCAGCACAAACGCAACAAGGGCGGCAATTACCTCACTACCGTGACGAGAGATATGGTTGCGGATGAGGCAAGGGCAATATTTGCCGCACAGCGCAGCTTCGGCTCGGAATACGCAAGCGAGGAATTCGAAAACGAATACCTCGAAATTCTGCTGAGCCAAAGGTCTTTCGATGAAGGTCCCGGCGGAAACAGCCCTTACGGAGGAAGCCAGATCGAGCGAATGATCGGACGCTGCACCTTCTTTCCCGAAGAACGGCGTGCTGCAAGGGCAACATATTCGTTTGAATACTTTTCGCTTCTTCAAAAGGTCAATCACATCCGCATCGTAACAAACGGAGCCGCTGAAAGGTTGACCGCCGAGCAGCGCAATACGGTAATTGAGCTTGCGCACACGACAAAGGACCTGTCGTATGCGAAGATACGCAAAGCGCTCAAGCTATCCGACGGGCAGCTTTTCAACATCAGATACAGTGACAAAGCTTCGGCAGAGGACACCGAGAAGAAGGAAAAGCTCGGTGTTATGAAGGCGTATCATCAGATGCGCAGCGCATTTGAGAAGCAGTCGAAGGGGCGTTTTGACTTTGTAACTACCCCCCAGCGCAACGACATCGGCACCGCACTGTCTCTGTATAAGACTTCGGACAAGATCAGAGAGTACCTTAAAGATTCGGGCTTTGACGAGATCGACATGGATGCCGTCGAGTCCATAGGCAGCTTCTCAAAATTCGGACATATATCCGTAAAGGCCTGCGATATGCTCATCCCCTTCCTTGAGCGGGGCATGAATTATAACGAAGCCTGCGCCGCAGCAGGACTCAATTTCAAAGCGCATGATACGGGAGAGAAAACACGTTTTCTCCACCCCACGGAGGACGACTATGAGGACATAACGAGTCCTGTTGTGCGCAGAGCGATATCGCAGACGGTGAAGGTCATAAACGCAATTATTCGCAAAGAAGGCGGAAGCCCCACATTTATAAACATTGAGCTTGCCCGTGAGATGGCCAAGGACTTTACGGAGCGAAACAAGCTCAAAAAGGAAAATGACGAAAACAGGGCGAAGAACGAAAAACTGCTTGAACGGATAAGGACGGAGTACGGAAAAAGCGACCCCGCAGGGCTGGACCTTGTAAAGCTGCGTCTGTATGAGGAGCAGGGAGGCGTCTGTATGTATTCACTCAGACAAATGTCCCTTGAAAAGCTTTTTTCGCCCAACTATGCGGAGGTCGATCATATAGTTCCGTACAGCAAAAGCTTTGACGACAGCCGAAAGAACAAGGTGCTTGTGCTTACGGAGGAAAACCGAAACAAGGGAAACAGGCTGCCGCTGCAGTATTTGACCGGACAGCGCAGGGACAATTTTATCGTCTGGGTAAACAACAATGTCAGGGATTACCGAAAACGCAGGCTGCTGCTTAAGGAAACACTGACGGATGAGGATGAACTCGGATTCAAGGAGCGGAATCTTCAGGACACGAAAACCATGTCGAGGTTCCTGCTGAACTACATTTCCGATAATCTTGAGTTTGCCGAGTCAACTTGCGGACGAAAGAAAAAAGTCACCGCCGTAAACGGTGCGGTCACGGCGTATATGCGCAAGCGCTGGGGCATAACGAAGATCCGTGAGGACGGCGACCTGCACCATGCGGTCGATGCGGTCGTGATAGCCTGCACGACGGACGGCATGATACAGCGGGTGTCAAAATATGCCCGACTCAGAGAATGTCGCTATATGCCGACCGAGGAGGGAAGCCTTGTCATTGACGACGGCACGGGCGAGGTTCTGCACCAATTCCCGTATCCGTGGAGGGATTTCAGAAAGGAGCTTGAGGCTCGCATTGGCACGGACCCGGCAAGAACGATCAACGACCTGCGCTTACCGTTCTATATGTCGAGCGGGATGCCGCTTCCGGAACCGATCTTCGTCTCAAGAATGCCGAAGCGCAAGGTCACGGGCGCTGCGCATAAGGACACCGTAAAGAGTCCGAAGAAGCTTGATAAGGGCTGCATTGTGGTAAAACGCCCGCTGACGGATCTGAAGCTCAAGGACGGAGAAATAGAGAATTACTATAATCGTCAAAGCGACCGTCTTCTGTATGATGCATTGAAAAAAGCGCTTATAGAGCATGGCGGGGATGCACATAAGGCGTTTGCGGGAGAATTTCATAAGCCCAAGAGCGACGGTACTCCGGGTCCGATCGTGAGCAAAGTGAAGCTTTTGGAGCCGACGACACTCAATGTACCCGTTCATGGCGGCGCCGGCGTTGCTGACAACGATTCGATGGTCAGGGTAGACGTCTTTCTGACAAAGGGCAAGTACAACCTTGTCCCGATATACGTTGCCGATACGCTTAAACCGGAGCTGCCGAATAAAGCGATTGCGGCTCATAAACCGTATTCGGAATGGCCCGAAATGTCGGATGACGATTTTGTCTTCTCGCTCTATCCTAATGACCTTGTTTGTGTGACACACAAGAAGGGGATAAAGCTTACGGTCACGAACAAAAACAGTACGCTGCCGCCGACCGTCGAGGGTAAATCGTTCATGCTGTACTACATAAGCACTAATATCTCCGGCGGGTCAATCAAGGGGATCACCCATGACAACACTTATGAGATAGGCGGCCTCGGCGCCAAAACGCTGGAAAAGCTTGAAAAATACACCGTAGACGTACTCGGAGAATATCACAAAGTCGGAAAGGAAGTCAGACAGCCGTTTAACATCAAAAGGAGGTAATAATGCCGTTTCGCAATGTTATCATTGAAAGTCCGGCGCATATATCTCTAAAGAACAAACAGCTCATAATAAAGACGGACAGCGAGCATAGCTTGGCTGTCGAGGATATTTCTGCGCTTCTCGTGGAAAACAGAGCGTCAACAGTAACCGCAGCCGCTTTGTCCTATCTCGGACAAAGCGGCTGCGCCGTCTTTATTTGCGATGAAAAGCACATGCCATGTGCCGTGCTTGAGCCGTTTTCTCGGCACAGCAGGGCGCTTGCGGTGCTGAGACAGCAGCTTGAAGCAAGCGAGCCGCTGAAAAAACGGCTTTGGCAGAGGCTTGTGACAGCAAAAATAAGTAATCAGGCACGTTGCCTGAAGCTTTGCGGCAAGGGGGCCGATGCGGAGATCTTGTTTCGTATGGCGGACTACGACTTTCAGTGTGAGCAGCTTTCGATTTTTTGGAGAAAAACAGCGCTTTATCCGTTGATAAAGCGCTGTTTTTCCGATAGCCTATTATACCATACCAAGAACTATCAGGGAACTATAACGCTGCTCGTAGACAGGCGGGTATTGTCTGCAATTATACCATACCAAGAACTATCAGGGAACTATAACCCGGTCACGCGGATAGTCGCTCCATTGGGAATTATACCATACCAAGAACTATCAGGGAACTATAACTCATCGGCCCCGGCTCTCAAAGCACTGACCATTATACCATACCAAGAACTATCGGACAAGTGTCATGGTTCAGAAAGCAAAAACAAACCTCCGCCGAGTGGCGGAGGTTTGTTTTTGGCACGCCGTAAGGGATTCGAACCCCTGA
>OCQZ01000021.1_pt1 | contig 41000 bp, 39 predicted proteins | sample 1538921 | NCBI WGS metagenome assembly OCQZ01 (sample SAMN03418269, study PRJEB22391) | human gut metagenome | biome: human-gut; feature: organic feature; material: feces | host: Homo sapiens | place: Tanzania | collected 2013-01 | reverse complement strand
GTGCTTTGCAGTTTTGCCGGAGCGGATTTTTGTCCGGGCAAGGCAAAGCCCGCAGGGAATACTCGGCGTATTGTCAAGGGTTTTAACGCAGCACGGGCGAAAATCCGCCCGTCAAAACCGACAGGGGTTCGGCTCCCGTCAGCTTATGGGGAGGCTCTTAAAGCCAGCTTCAAGCTCCTCATCCGTCGGGATGTAATCGCTCATTTCGCCGCTGTTATACTTCTGGTAGCCGCTGAGGTCAAAGTAGCCCGTACCCGTGAGGCAGAAGAGTATCTTCTTTTTCTCACCCGTTTCACGGCAGCGCAGCGCTTCGTCCATCGCAGCCTTTATCGCATGGCTGCTTTCGGGTGCGGGGAGGTAGCCCTCCACCTTTGCAAACGCCTCTGCCGCTTCGAAAACCTTGGTCTGCTCGTAGCTGACCGCCTTGATATAGCCGTCGTGATAGAGCTTGGAGATGGTGCCGTTCATGCCGTGGTAGCGCAGTCCGCCGGCATGGTTTGCGGAGGGCATGAAGCCGCTGCCGAGGGTGTACATCTTGATAAGCGGAGTGACCTTGCCGATGTCGCCGAAGTCGTATGCGTATCTGCCCCTCGTGAGGGTCGGGCAGCTTGCGGGTTCGACCGCAATGAACTCGGTATTCGTCTTGCCCTCAAGACGCTCCGCCATGAACGGAGTTATTATGCCGCCGAAGTTGGAGCCGCCGCCGACGCAGCCGATAACGACGTCGGGCTTTATGCCGTACTTGTCAAGTGCGATCTTGCTCTCCTGACCGACGATGCTCTGGTGCAGCAGCACATGATTCAGCACGCTGCCGAGAACGTAGCGGCAGTTCGGGGTCTTTACTGCGACCTCGACCGCTTCGCTGATGGCGCAGCCGAGGCTGCCGCCGGTGCCGGGGTACATCTCGTTTATCTTCCTGCCCGCCTCGGTCGTGTCGGAGGGGGATGCTATGACCTGTGCGCCGTAGGTCTCCATGACCGCCTTCCTGTGCGGCTTCTGCTGGGACGAGACCTTGACCATGTACACCTTGGCGTCAACACCGAAGAATGCGCTCGCCATGGAAAGCGCCGTACCCCACTGACCTGCGCCCGTCTCGGTCGTAAGGCTCTTTAAGCCTTGCTGCTTTGCGTAGTAGACCTGCGGTACCGCAGAGTTTAATTTATGGCTGCCGGAGGTGTTCGTACCCTCGAACTTGTAATATATCTCCGCCGGGGTGTCGAGCGCCTTTTCAAGGTTGTAGGCTCTCACGAGCGGCGAGGGACGGTACATCTTATAGAAGTTGAACACTTCCTCCGGGATGGGGATGAACTTATCGCTAACGTTCAGCTCCTGCTCTATGCAGGCGTCGCAGAACACGGGACGCATATCCTCAAAGCTCACGGGCTTGAGCGTCGCCGGATTGAGCATCGGGTCGGGCTTATCCTTCATATAAGCTCTGAGATTCTGATAGGAACGAGGCATTTCGTCCTCTTCGAGATAGATTTTGTAGGGAATGTTTTTCATTGTGTTTGCTCCTTTCTTTCATATTACAGAGATAGGATGCAAACAAAAAAACTCCTGTCTCTGCATTATGCAGGGACAGGAGATAATATCCTGCGGTGCCACCCGGCTTGGCGAATTTTTCGCCCACTCATGCGTACTACCATACGCCGACGGTATTAACGGCCGTCACCCCGTCGCCCCTACTGAAACTTCGGTTTGCCCTCACAAGTCCATTCATCCGAGATCCGATACCGCCTCACACCGAACGGCGGCTCTCTGAAATCTTCGCACGGATTACTACTCTTGCTCATCGGTTTTCTACATATTAGCACCGCTTTCCTCTCACGTCAAGCGGCAAATTGGCAAAAGCCGCTTGTCAATTTTGCCGTCTTTGTATATAATTATCACAAAGTGCGCAAATATATGTGCAGATTACGGTGAGGGGAAAACGCAAATGGGGAGAAAACTGAAGCTTGTAATAGGCATAGCGGCGGCAGTGGGACTGCTCGTCCTTGCGGCACTCATGCTGCTTATACGTTTTGGGATCATTGATGAGGAATTTCTGTCATCTCCTTCTCCGAACGCAACCCCCGCTCCGAGCGACGCCGTGCAAACGGAGCCGGAGCATGAGCGCTTTACGATAAGTCTCGTCGGCGACTGCACCCTTGCGGGCAACAGGTTTCAAAGCCTCTGCGGCGACGACATGGGCTACCCCTTCGAAAACGTCCGTGAGTATTTTGAAAACGACGATGCGACGATCGCAAACCTCGAATGCAATTTTTCCGACGCCCTTTTAAGCTCCGGCTCGCTGTTTCACTTCAAAGCGCCGACCGAAAACGCCGATATGCTCGTCTCCGGCGGCATCGACTTTGTGACGACCGCCAACAACCACATCATGGACTACGGTCAGCGTGGGCTTGACGACACGCTAAGCGCTCTCGACGAGCATGGCATTGCCTACGGGATCGACGGGCAAAGCGTCGTTTTCACGACCGAAAGCGGGCTGAAGCTCGGCATCTACTGCGGCTACGGCGGCTTTATGATAAGCGAAACGCAGATAAAGGAAGCGATAGACAAGCTTAAAGCCGACGGCGCCGAGTACATAATCTGTGCGCTGCACTGGGGCGTGGAGGGCGCATACCGCCCCAACGCCTATCAGAAAAACCTCGCTCATGCTGCGATCGACGCCGGAGCCGACCTCGTGTACGGCTCGCATCCCCATGTCTTGCAGCCCGCCGAGGAATACGGCGGCGGTCTTATCCTGTACAGTCTCGGCAACTTCTCCTTCGGCGGGAACTCCTTCCCCCGTGACTATGACTCCGTTATCGTGCAGCTCACGCTGTGCCGCAATGCCGACGGGGGTGTTTCGCTCGAAGCCTGCGACTATATTCCCTGCTCCATAAGCGGCTCGGACGAGAATAACGACTTCCGCCCCACCCCGTACAAGAAAGGCAGCAAGGAGTTTGAGCGCACAATGAGTAAGCTCGACGGCAGCTTCACGGGGGCAGACCTCATGGTCGATTACTCCTTCCTTGACCCCGATCCCTCGCCCGAACCCTCAAAGCGTCCGGAGCTGGAGCTGCCCGGCTCGGAGGAGCTTCCGATCCCCTCGCCCGACCCCGAACCGAGTCCCATCCCCGTGCCGGAGCCTGTCGATCCTCCGGTCGAGGAATAGTAAGACAACTAAAAAACGTCAGAGGAAATTCCTCTGACGTTTTTTCGACGTTTTTTGTTAAGTCAACTTATGCAGTCCAAATGCCGATGGCGTCCTTTTCGTCACGAATGAGCGCCGCCTTGGGCTTTTTCTTCAGAAGCCCGCAGGCGAGGCAGTAGTACGGCGCAGGTATCGCAAGGTTGATTATCTGTATTATGTAAACTATCCAGAACAGCGATGACGGCAAAATGATGCCTGCAAGGAGCAGTATCAGAAACATTGCCGCCGTCGGAAGCAGCGCCGCCGTAAAGTACGCCTTCACCGAGAACCAGTCGGAGCTTGTAAACCAAAAGCTGCGGCAGGCGGCGTTCACCCTGAGCGTGCTTGCACCGAGGAGCTTTTTGAGTACGACGGAATGCAGAAGCTCAAAGAGCGCAAAATATGCACAGGTCAGAACGACTATGACGAGAAACCTCAGCATAAGATGCCAAATGCCGCTCACGTTATAAAGCTCGGAAACGGGGACCGCAATGCAGCCGACCGCAAAGCAAAGGGCGGCAGCCGCAAGCCCGACCGCAGTCGCCGCAATGCGTCCCTTCTTCGTGCTAAAGCTAAGCTCGGCAGAGCGCCTGTAGTCCTTGGGACACGAGCGCAGCACCTCGCCCTTTAAACCGTTTTTTGTTTTATACATCATCACGCCTCCGGAAGCGGAACACTTTTGTCAAGCAGCACCTTGCCGAAGCAGAGCAGCGTTATTCCGGATGTTGCGCTGATGTGTACGTCCGCATCGGAGCGCTCCCTGTTTGCGGAGAAGAGGTACACGTTGCCCTCACTGTCCTGGCAGTATTGCTTGCACTTCATGTCGCCGTCGACAAAGAACAGTCCGACGTCGCCGTCGTGGATTATCGCGCCCCGCTTGCACAGCGCAACGCTGCCGTCCTTTATATACGGCTCCATGCTGTCGCCGTCAATGCGCACGGCAAAGTCCGCCTTGCTGTCGCCGGACACCTCGTAATCCTCGTAATCGTCGCCCAAGGCAGGCGAAGCATAGCCTGCGGCGGCGGGGGTGGTGTAGAGCGGAATGATCTTGCCCGCAGTCGGCTTAGCCTCGGCTGTGCTTTCGCAGCGCATAAGCTCCCTGTCGATGACAAGCTTTGTAAGTTCCCTGCCCCACTCGTCGAGCCGACGGTAGCGGCTGAGCATCGAAAACTCGTCGCTGTCCGGCAGAGCGGGAACGGTCACATCCTCGCACATACGCTCGACCGGGACGTTCAGCTCGGAGCAAATGCGCATCATCAGGTCGAAATCGACCTTCTGATTGTCACGCTTGACCATGCTGTACAGGGTCTGAGCCGGGACGTTGAGCCGACGTGCAAGCTCGTTTATGTTGGTTTTCTGTTCCCTGAGTATCTCCTTGAGCATTGAACCTCTCATGGCGCACCTCCATCATTATACTCTGAGCATAGCATCACCCGCAAATTATGTCAAGAGATAATTATTTAATAACAAATTATGTAGTTGCAGATTTGATTATTCCTCTCCGCTGGTGTAGACTTATAATAATGTATTATGCCCTTATTATAAGGAGTTGACCATGCAAAATAACAAACGACCGTCCGGGCTGGGTATGCTCCGGCGTGAATTGCTTATAACGGTCCTCGGCGCTGCGCTCTTTGCCGCAGCGTGGATAGTCTGCGGTGCCCACTCGGAGCTTAATTCCTATCTCGTGCTGGCAGTGTTCCTCGTCCCGTATGTTCTGACCGGCTTTAACACCATCCTCGGCGCTTTTGACGCCGTTTTAAAAGCACGGCTCACGAGCGACGAGCTGCTCATAACGCTTGCAAGCGCCGCCATGCTTGCCATCGGCTCATATCACGAGGCGGTCGGTATAATGCTCATCTATCGGCTCATCAGCGTACTCATTATGTTTGCACGGCGCAGCTACAGCGTCGGTTCGCTCGACGGCGGCAAGCGCCGCAGACTCCCCGATACGATGCGCTCCCCGGCGGACGCTCCCGCAAAGACCGAGACGAAAGTCTCCGGCTTTGTAAAGATCTTCACTCCCATGCTCGCCGTGTCCGGCGTTTTGTTTGCGGTCGTCCCCTCGATAAGCGACGGCAACTGGGTACAGTGGACGCAAAGGGGCGTCGTGTTTCTGCTCGCCTCCTGCACCTGCTCCCTCGTCTCATCCGTCGAGCTGTGCTACTCCGGCGGCATATCCTGTGCACTGAATAGCGGCGTCGCCGTCACGAGCCACTTGGGACTTTCGCAGATATCGGACATCGGCACCGTCGCCCTCGACAAGACGGGCACGGTCACGGAGGGCAGCTTCACCGTCACTCAGGTCGAGCCTGTCGGCATTTCGGCGGAAGACCTGCTGACGCTTGCGGCAGCCGCCGAGAGCAGCTTTAACCATCCAATAGCGCAGGCGTTAAAGGCCGCCTGTACAAAGCTTCCTCCCGCCTCGCTCATAAAGCGTCCGAACAAGATACCCGGTCGGGGCATCGAGGTCACGGTGTGCGGCAGGAAGGTACTTGTCGGCAACATCGCACTTATGAACGCACACGGCGTCAAGGCACCCCCCGTGAAGTCGGAGGCGACGATCATACACGTCGCAGCCGACGGACGCTACGGCGGCTACATCGTCATCGACGACCGCATCAGAAGCGGTGCAAAGGAGTCCATCCGCTCTCTCCGCTCCCTCGGCGTCGAGAACATCGTACTGCTCACGGGCGACTCTCAGGACACCGGAAGTACCCTCGGCTATGCGCTCGGTGCAAACGACGTCATAGCGGAGCTTGTGCCGGAGCAGAAGGCGATCGCAATAAAGGAGCTTACCCGCTCATTGGACACCGGGCTTGTCGCCTTCGTCGGCGATCCCGTGTCGGATTCCTCGGCGCTCAATGCCGCCGACGTCTCCGTCGCAGAGGGCAGGATCGGCGACGGGAACAGGCTCTGCACCGCATATCTTCTTGATGACGACATTTCAAAGCTGCCGCTCATGCTGTATGCCGCAAAGCGCAGCGTTTCCGATGCAAAGCGCAATTTCTGCCTTGCGCTTACGGTCAAGGGCATCATAATAATACTCGGTCTGTTCGGGCTTGCAAGCGTTTGGCTTGCCGCCGCAGCCGACGGTGCGGCGCTCACCCTTTGTGCGCTCACCGCATTAAACAGCTCAAAAACTCCGAGAGGCAAAATATAATGAATACTTACGATTTTGACAAGACCATATTCTATCCCGACTCGTCCTACAGCTTCATTAAATGGAGCTTAAAGCGCCGTCCCTCGCTCTATCTGTTTTGGCTCCCTGCTGCTGCGGTGGCCGGCATTGGCTACCTCGTGGGGCTTAACTCAAAGGAGCATCTCAAGGAAAAGGCGTTCGGCTTTCTGCCCCGCCTTAAGGACATCGACTCCGAGGTCGAGCTTTTTTGGAAGGAGCATGAGCATAAGCTCTCCGACTGGTATCTCAAGCAGAAGAAGGACGACGATCTCATAATCTCCGCATCGCCGGAATTCCTGCTCAAGCCCATCACCGACAAGCTCGGCGTAAAGCTGCTTGCGACGAAGATGGACAAGTGCAGCGGAAAGATACACGGTCTAAACTGCTTCGGTCACGAAAAGGTCCGCCGCTTCCGTGAAGCCTTCCCCGATTCCGCCACCGAGGAGTTTTACTCCGACTCCCTCTCGGACTCCCCCATGGCGGAGATCGCCGACAAGGCGTACATCATAAAAGACAACGCAACGAGGCCCGAAGAATGGCCCGACGGAAAGGAAAAATGAATAACGAACTTAGCCCCAATCCCCTTTGGACAAAGGATTTTACGATAATCACGCTCGGCAGCGTGGTGTCCATGCTCGGCAGTGCGCTGTCGGGCTTTGCCATGAGTCTGCTTGTACTCGACTACACAAAGTCCACCTTCATGTTCGCCCTGTACAACGTCATCTATATGCTGCCGAATGCGGTTGTACCGGTGCTGTGCGGTCCGTTTCTTGACCGCTTTTCCCGAAAACGCACCATCTACACCCTTGATTTTATAAGCTCCGCTTTGTATCTCATCTTGGCGGCGATACTCATGCTGGATCTTTTCAGCTTCCCGATACTGGCGGTCGGCTGCTTCCTGCTCGGCACCATAAGCAGCGTCTACTACGTCGCCTACGACAGCTTCTATCCCCTGCTCATCACCGAGGGCAACTACTCGAAGGCGTACTCCATCGCAAGCACGCTTGAGACCCTCGCAATGATAATGATCCCCATCTCCGCACTCGTGTACAACTCCGTCGGAATAGTGCCGCTGTTTCTCTTTAACACCTGCACCTACTTCATTGCGGCGGTCATGGAGACCCACATCGGCGCCGAGGAAAAGTACATAGAAAAGCAAAAGCAGAGCTCAAGCGAGGTAAGCGGCGGGATACGCCGCTTTGTCTCCGACTTCCGCAAGGGCATGGAGTATCTGTACAGCGAAAAGGGTCTGCTTGCCATTGCGATATACTTCGTCTTTTCCTCCTTTGCGGGAGGCGCCACGGGATCGCTGACCCTGCCCTACTTCAAAAGCAACTTCCACAACGGCGAATACGTCTACATGATGGTCTGGGGCATGATGGCGGTCGGACGGGGCATCGGCGGCTTTATCCACTACAAGGTGCGCCTGCCGGTGCAGAGAAAATTTGTGATCGCACTGTTTGTCTACATCACTCTGTCGCTTTTGGAGGGCAGCTACCTGTACTTCCCCGTGTGGGTGATGATGATAATGTGCTTCTGTGTCGGCATCCTCGGCGTTACGAGCTACAACATTCGCATATCCGCAACGCAGCACTACGTTCCCGACGAGCGCAAGGGCCGCTTTAACGGCACCTTCGGTACGCTGAACACCTTGGGTACCCTCTGCGGTCAGCTTATCGCCGGAGCCTTGGCGGAGTTTTTGCCCGTACGAGCCATAATATCCTCCGCAATGTTCATAAACCTGCTTGCGGCGATATTCGTCATCGGCTTCGGTGCAAAGCACGTCAAAAAGATCTACAACGTACAAAACTAAGCATAAGGGGCGTCAGCTTAAACGCCGGAGGCAGAGTGCCTCCGGCGTTTTTGCGCATATTTTCCGACCCGGCTCATAGGCTTTTCCATGGTCAGAAAAAAGCGTTTGATTTTTAATACCGCTCTGCTCACCGGCACCTCCCTGCTGATGAGCCTTATTTCCATGGCGTATCGGGTGTGGCTCTCGGTGCGCATCGGCGCTGCCGGGATAGGTCTCTTCGGACTTGTGCTGTCCGTCGGCTTTCTGTGCAGCACCTTCGCCATCTCCGGCGTGCGCTTTGCCGCAACAAGGCTCGTCTCCGAGGAGCTTGGCTGCGGCAGAGATTCTGCGGTCGCCTCGGCGATGAGGCGCTGCTTTGCCTATGCCCTGTGCTTCGGCGTTGCCGCCTTCTTGCTGCTCGGAAGCTTTGCCGAACCCATCGGCTTTCTTTGGATAGGCGACGCAAGGACGGTAAAGCCTCTGCGCATCCTTGCGATCTCCATGCCGCTCATATCGCTCACCGCCGCCATGAGCGGCTACTTCACCGCCTGCGGCAGAGTGTGGAAGCCGGCGCTCGTACACCTTATAGAGCAGCTCTCGACGATCCTTATCGTCGTAGTGCTGCTGCGCTCTGCGCCGGAGGGCGACATCGAAGCAAGCTGCTCCGCCGTCGTAACGGGGACCGTCTGCGGCGATCTTTTGTCCTTTGTCCTCATGCTGCTGTTCTTTCTCAACGACGGGAGAGCGGCACCCGGCAGCGTTAAATGCCTTCGTCTCGGCGGACGTATGCTGCGGCTTGCGCTGCCGCTCGCCTTTTCCGCTTACGCAAGAAGTGCGCTTTCGACGCTGGAGCATCTGCTCGTTCCGAGGGGACTCAAGGCGTCCGGCTGTTCCGCCGACCGTTCGCTGTCGGTATACGGCACGGTGCAGGGCATGGTCATGCCCGTCATCGCCTTCCCCGCCTGCCTGCTTTCGGCGCTCTCGGAGCTTATCGTCCCGGAGCTTACCGAGGCTCAGATGCGTGACGACAGGAGCGAGATCGCCCGCTGCGTCCGCTCTCTGACAAAAAAGAGCCTCGGCTACTCCGTAACCGTGGCTCTCTTGCTGTTTATTTTCGGTGAAAAGATCGGTCTTGCCGTCTACTCCTCGTCCGAGGCGGGGTATTACATCCGTGTGCTATCTCCGCTCATCCCGATCATGTACCTCGACACGGTGGTGGACGGCTGCCTGAAGGGTCTCGGTCAGCAGCTTTGGAGCATGGGGATAAACATCCTCGACGCCGCCCTCGGCGTTCTCCTCGTGTGGAAGCTGCTGCCCGTCTATGCCCTCACGGGCTACATTGCGATAATCTACTTTAACGAGTGCCTCAACCTGTTTTTAAGCATCCGAAGGCTCTCGGCTGTTACTTAGCGTGTCTTTGGCGGAGCCTGTCGTCGCCCTTGTGCAGCAGCGGCGACACACGCTTATACAGCAGCATGGTGACGACCGTAACGATAATGCCCTTCAGGAGATTAAACGGCACGACGGCAAACAGCACCAAGGTCGAAACGCTGTTTATCGCAGAGTTCACGTCTCCGCCCATGGCGATTATCGCATCGAGCGGCAGTCCGAAAAGCTTTGAAAACGCAGGCAGAAGGTAGACCGCATTGAACAGGCTTCCGAACACCGTCATCACGGCGGTGCCGGCGACCATGCCCCAAAGCGCCGACTTCTTGCTCTTTTTGAGGTGGTATATGCAGGACGCCGGAAGCACGAAGGAGCAGCCGACGACGAAGTTTGCAAAGTCGCCGACGAATGCGGTCGTAGTACCCTTAAACGCCAGCTTCACGATGATCTTGAGCAGCTCCGCCACAACGCCCGCCACGGGTCCGAGGTAGAAGGTGCAGATCATTATGGGTATCTCGCTGAGGTCGATCTCGTAGAATGCGGGAGCGAAAAACAGCGGTATCTCAATGAACATCAAAACTCCCGCCATTGCGGAGAAAATTGCGGTGTACGCAAGAAAGTGCGTACTGCCGAGCTTTTTGCGCTGCTTCAGCACGCAGCGCTCAAAGATGAGCGCAAGCGCAAAAAGCGCCGCAAACACCGCAAGGCAGGTCAGGACAAAGGTAAGATTGTCATTCACCTGCAAATACAGGCTTTTCAGGTTTTCCATTTTTGTTACCTCCAAGAAAAATAATCGCCCGAAAGATAATATCTTTCAGGCGCTCGCAGATAACGCAAGCATCTTCTTCCATCCAGACTGTACTGTCGGTTCCGGAATCACACCGGATCTGCCTTTCGGCTCGCGGACTTTACCGCCGGTCGGGAATTGCACCCTGCCCTGAAGATACGTCTATTCGGTTGATTTCATTATAATCTCCTATGCTGTTTTGTCAATAGCCTTTGACTTTTTTCTCTCAATGGGATAAAATGTCTTCATAGCATAAAGGGAGGAACGCAAATGGAATTCGGGAAAAGCTGCTGCTTTACGGGACACAGACCCGCAAAGCTTCCGTGGGGCTACAACGAAAATGACCCCATGTGCGTCGGGTTTAAGGAAAAGCTCTGTTCCGTCGTCGAGGCGGTCTGCGAATCGGGCGTGACTCACTTTATATGCGGCATGGCTCTCGGCTGCGATATGTACTGCGCCGAGGCGGTAATCGCCCTGCGAAAGCGCAGAGTCGGGATAACCCTCGAAGCGGCCGTTCCGTACGACGGGCAGGACGAGCGCTGGCCTGCGGAAAGCCGCAAGCGCTACCGTGACATACTCATGGAGTGCGACGCCGTGCATCTTGTCTCCAACCGCTACACGCCCACCTGCATGATGGACCGCAACCGCTACATGGTCGATAAGTCGAGCATTCTCATCGCCTGCTACGACGGCAAAAGCGGCGGCACATGGAACACGATAAAGTACGCAATGGACAGGGATCTTGAGATCATAAGACTTCCGATAACGTGAAAAATGACGGTGCAAAGCACCGTCATTTTTCATTTTGTCAGTATCTCGTAGAGCTCCTGCGTCGTGTCCGCAACGCAGAGTGCGCCGTGGCTCATAAGCTCGCCCGGCTCTGCGTAGCCGTAGGAAACACCGATGCAGTCCATGCCGCACTTTTTGGCTCCGTCAACGTCGTACATTCTGTCGCCGACCATCACCGCCTCGTCGGGCGAGATGCCGAAATGCTCCAAAACGTAGGCTATGACCTCGTGCTTTTTGCCCCTCGTGCCGTCAAAAAGCGAGCCGCCGACAAAGTCAACAGCGGTAAGAAGTCCCGCATTTTCAAGGATGGTGTTGGTGAAATACTCCGGCTTTGAGGTCGCAACGGCGATCGTTATGCCCGCCTGCCGAAGTTTGGTTAAAAGCTCCGCCACTCCGTCAAAGGGTCGGCACTCCTTCCAGCCTATCGGCTTGTAGCGCTCTCTGAAATAGCCGACCGCCTTGAGCGCCGCGGCCTCGTCCATGCCGTATTTTTGCCTAAACATATCCTCAAGCGGAGGTCCGGCAAAGCACATAAGCTCGCTCGGCTCTGCATCTATCCCAAGCTTTTTGAGTGCATACTGCACGCTTTTGACTATTCCCTCCGCCGTGTCGAACAGCGTTCCGTCGAAATCGAAAAAGACGTATTTTTTCACCGTGTTCCTCCTGCCTTCACATATGCGCCGTCGGCTGCATAGCATGATTTGAATTTATGTATGGGGGTCAAATTATGGCTGTAGAATTTTTTCTGGGCGCAAACTCCGCCCACGGCTTTCACTCGCTGTACGGCGATTTTGCGTCAAGCCCCGGCGACTGCCTGCGGCTTATAAAGGGCGGTCCCGGCTGCGGCAAGTCAAGCTTCATGCGGAAGCTCGCCGAAAGCGCCGAAGCGCACGGCTTCGAGGTCGTCTACATACTCTGCTCCGGCGACCCTGAGTCGCTTGACGGCGTGTACTTTCCCGAACTGCGCATCGGCTACGCCGACGCCACGGCGCCGCATATCCTCGAACCGAGGTTCTTCGGATATGATTCTGATTATGTAAACCTCGGTCGCTTCTGCGCACACTGCGACGACGAGCGCATCCCGCAGCTCACCGAAAAATACAGAGCAATGTACAAAAGCGCCTACGCCTATCTCTCTGCGGCGGGCAGCGTAAAAAGTGCCGAAATTCCGGGACTTATCGCAAAAAACACGGTTTCCGCCGCCGAAAGCTGCGCAAGGAGCGCCGCCGCTCTCGGCTCAAGCGCACAGAGCGGCGCCCCGAAACGGATAAGCGAACGCTTCATCCACTCCATCGGCTGCACCGGAGAGGAGGTACTTTGCGGCACCGTCGAAGAATTATGTAAACACGTTTATCTCATCGACGACCGCCTCGGTCTCGAAAAATACTACTTTGATGAGCTGCTGCGGCACCTCGGCGGACGCATCATCCGCTGCCGCTCGCCGCTGCTGCCGGAGCTTACCGAGGCGCTGCTTCTGCCCGACTGCGGGCTTGGCTTCGTGTCGGCATCGCTCATGCCGGGGGCGAAGGCAAAGCGCCGGATACGGCTCGATGCGCTCGTGCCTAAGGAGGCTCTCGCAAGGCACAAGGATGAGCTGCGGCACCGTCAGGAGCTTAAAAGGTCGCTTATCACGGAGGCTTGCCGCTACCTTGAGCAGGCAAAGCTCCTGCACGACGAGCTTGAGGCGTGTTACCGTCCGAAGGTCGATTTTGCCTCCCTCGACGAGTTCTGCGCCGAGGAAGCCGAACGGCTGTTTGCATAGTATAAAAGGGACTGCTTGCAGTCCCTTTTCTTACATCATAGCGCTTTATTCCGTCAGCAGCAGCAACCGCCCCACGGAGTACACATCGAGAAGCAGAGGTAGCAGCCGCAGGGGTCGCAGCAGCCGACCGAGGTCTGATCTGAATAGTCACGGTACTCTCTGCCGCTGTTTTGCAGCATATCCAAAAGCTTCTGATAGCGGGTGTTGTCCGGCTCGATCTCCACGGCACGCCTTGCATTTTCAAGCGCCGCAATTCTGTTGCCTGCGGACAGGTTTGCCATTGCGTTAAGGTAGTACCACCTTGCGTCGCGCTGCGCCACCGGGATCGTCGCAAGGACGCTTATCGCTTCGCTGTATCTGTGGTTGCGCATATAGTTTATCGCCGCACGGTACTCCGGCGGATCGTTCGGCTGTTCGCCGCCGGTGCCGAAATCGCCGAAGCCGCCAAAACCGCCGAAACCGCCGAAACCGCCGAAGGGGTTGTAACCCGCTCCGTAGGGTCCGTAGCCGCTTTGCTGATCGACGTTGCCGTTTTTGATCTGGTCATAGGCGGCATTTATTTCGTTCATCTTCTGAGCGGCGTACTCGTCCCCCGGATTGCGGTCCGGGTGATATTTCTTTGCCAGCTCACGGTAAGCTTTTTTGATCTCCTCGTCTGATGCGTCGGGCGAGACGCCGAGGACCTTATAGGGGTCTTGTACCATCAGGCACTGCTCCTTTTATGTTGTAGTGCTTGTTGAATTTATTCCAAACACCGAAACAAAGTATATTTTTCAGTATGTCGGCATCCCGCACCAGGGGCAGAGCGTCAAAGCTCCTTACGCAGTCGGCCATGAGCATTTCGAGTATCTCCCGAAAACGCTCCTCCTCGTCGATGCGCCCGTACAGGTCGAGAAGCGGATTGTATTTATAATAGCGCTTATCGCTCCGCAGGTCAATACAGGCATCCATAATATAAATGAATTTTCCGAGTGCCATACCGAGCGCACGAAGTCTCCCGCTCCAGCGATCCTCTTTCCACACGAACAGCTCCGCCATCAGTCCGCCGAAGGCGGCTGCTGCGGCGTCGGGCGCAGGCACCCGACTTTTCTCGATGCGGTCAAGCTCAGACATACCCGCCTTGACTGCGGCAGCCTGTCTCGGATACATGAGAAGTATGCGCTCGGCATTGCTATTTAGCGCCCTCGCCTCGGCAAGCTTCAAGACATCCATATCGTCCTGCCAGTCGTCCCGACAGTTGAGGTAGGCAAGCAGAACATTCATATCCGCCGCATAGTCGCTTATCTCCGACTGCCAGTAGCCCCGACGGGAGAGCGGATGCGCCGAGCACCTCGCCTCGCCGTGAAGCTCCGCCGGCTCGTACAGCGAATTGAGCAGCAGCACAAGAAAGGTCATGTCATAGGTAAGCCCCAGCTTTGCGGCAAAGCCGTACCTGTCCTTGAGCGCATGGCAAAGTCCGCAGTAGCACTCCTTATATCGGGCAAACCGCTCCTTTGTGAGCATGGCGGGATTCGCCGCAACAAAGCCGAACATGGCTCAGCTCTTGCCTCTGAAGGAGTAGCCGCACTTGCGGCACACTATGTTGATGCTGCCCTTGCCTCTCGGCACTCTGAGCGTCGTCTTGCATGAGGGGCAGGTGAAGAATTTATACTCCCTGCGCTGTCTCCAGCGCTCCTGCCTGAGCCTTATAAACGACGAGACCTTGTATCTGAGCCTCAGGTAGCGGGTATTCTCGTCGCTGCGTCTGTTGAAGTTCTTTGAAAACGCACGGTAATATACGACGGCAAGAAACGCAAGGGCGATCACCCAAAGCACGCTGCCGACCGGGCTGTCGCTCATGGCGAAGCTGAATATTATAGCAAGCACCGCAAATGCAATGCTCACGAACGAGACAAGCCTGTTGAGCTGGTCGCCTCCGTAGCGTCCGGTCATAAAACGTATAAACCAATTCCTCATCAAATATCACCTTGAATCGAATTTTCAAAAGCCTTGCGTTTCGGCGTTTTCCACACCTCGGCGCACAATATATAATGAGTATATGTTAACACAGACAAAAGAAAATAAATTTAAAATATTTGTTAATTATCCCTTGCTGTACTGCCATGTGTAGCGCACGGTGCTGCCGGGCGTACCGTCGGAGTGCGAGGTAACGCAGCAGATGATATTGCCGATGTCGTCGTATTCATAGCTTTTTTCGGTGCTGCTTATAAGCTCCCCGCCCTCGGCGAACACGCTGCGCTTTATCTCGTTGCCGTTTTCGTCGTAGCTGTACTCCGTGCGGCTGACAACATTGCCGTTTTCGTCGTAGCACTGGTCGGTGAGCAGTCTGCCCATGCTGTCGTATGCGTAGTTATTTTCGCTGCCGTCGCCCTCGATATAGTCCTTGCGGGTGCAGCTTATCACCCTGCCGTTTGCGTCGATGCGGTAATCATACTCCGCTATGCAGAAGTCCTCGCCCTCGTAGCGCTTCTCGCTCACGAGATTTCCGCTCTCATCGTAGCCGTAGACGGTGCGTGCCGTGACGGCACCGCTCTCCGTCCTCGTTATCGACAGAAGAAGTCCCGATGCGTCGTACTCATAGCTTTCCGTGTAATAATCGGTGTAGCTGCCGTCCCCGGCGCTGAGCTTATAGCTGCGGCTGCTTATCTTGTCGCCGTCGAGGTACTCGTATGAGAGTACACCCTCCTCTGCGTCGTTAAGACCGAGGTGTCTTTCGCTTATCACCCTTCCGCTGCCGTCGTAGCTATACTCGACGGAGGCGTATTTCATGCCGTTGGGGTTGTAGTAGCTCTCGGTGTCGAGCTTTCCGTCCTCCTTGCTAAAACGCACAGGCTCCGGCGTTGCGGTGACCTCCGGCGTTTTCGGCTCTTCGGTGCCGCCGCAGGCGCACAGTCCGAGAGCTATGGCAAGGCACAAAAGTACGGGCAACAGTTTTTTCATAAAGGCTCCCTCCTTGAGGTCTGTGCCGACGCTTTTCGCCGACATTCTGTAATGTTTTATTATATCACACAATTTCCGTTTTCGGGTGCAGTTAATATAAAGTTTACAGAAAAAAGAGGATGCCTATTGGGCGGACTCAGATAAGGATAAGTCGGTTTTGAGCGGCTCTTTTCCGCCCATACTTCATAAAAAATCTCGGTAATACACAAAGTATTGCCGAGATTTTGTTATTTTGTCTGAACGAAAAATATCTCGCTCAAAACTGCTACGCACCCTGTAAAATTGGATTTTGTTCTGTGGCAAGGCAAAAAGCGCAGGAATAATGGAGATATATTTCGAGCATTTTTAACGAAGCCACAGGGCAAAAGACTTTTTACAGGGCGGCTTATCCTTATCTGAGTCCGCCCTTGCATCCTCTTTTTTCACAGCACTCTTACTCTCAGCACGCCGTCCATGCTCCGTATGCTGTTTGTCATGTCCTCGTCTATCCTGTCGCCGAGGTCTATCATCGTGTAAGCATAGCCGCCTCTCGGCTTGTTTATCATATGCTCAACGTTGATGTTCCTCTCGGTAACGAAGTCGAGTATGCGGTTTATCATACCCGGCACATTGCGGTGTATGACGCACAGCCGGCACACGCCCATGCGCTCAAGCTTTGCGTTCGGCAGATTGACGGAGTTTGTGATGTTCCCGTTTTTCAGGTAATCGTACAGCTGCTTTGCCGCCATCTCCGCACACCTGTCCTCGCTCTCCGGGGTGCAGGCGCCGAGGTGCGGCAGCGCAATGACGTTTTTGCCGCCGAGGATCTTTTCGTTCGGAAAGTCGGTGACGTACTTTGCAACGATGCCGCTCTCAAGCGCACGGAGCATCGCATCGTCATCGACGACCTCCGCTCTCGACTCGTTTATTATGCGCACACCCGGCTTCATCATCGAAAACGCCTTTTCATCGAGGAGGTGATGCGTGTTCTCGTTGTAGGGGATGTTTATGCTGATATAGTCGCTGTTTCTGAATATCTCGCCGATGTCCTCCGCCCTGTCAACGTCCTTCGACAGACGCCATGCCGCATCCACCGACATGAAGGGGTCGTAGCCTATGACGGTCATGTCCATTGCAAGGCAGACGTTGGCAACGAGCGCACCCGTGGCGCCCAGTCCCAAAACGCCGATGGTCTTGCCCATGAGTTCGGGACCCGAAAATGCGGACTTGCCCTTTTCGACGAGGGCGGGTATCTCGCCGCCTCTGTCGGAAATGCTCTTTACCCACTCGGCAGCACCGAGAACGTCCCTCGACGCCATGACGAGCGAGCAGACGCTCTGCTCCTTTACCGCCTCGGCGTTTGCACCGGGGCTGTTAAAGACGCATATTCCCAGCTCCGCCATCTTTTCCACGGGAATGTTGTTATAGCCCGCTCCCGCTCTGGCGATGCCCATAAGCTCCGGGTTCGGCTCAAAGCCGTGCATATCCGCACTGCGGACTATGATGCCCTGCGGGTTCTCGGCATCCGGCGATACCATGCAGCCGAGCTGCACGAGCTTGGCAAGTCCCACGGGTGATATATTGTTTATGGTCTTGATTTTAAACACGGTGTTCCACCTCAAAGTCTTTCATATACGCAACGAGCGCCTGCACGCCCTCTATCGGCATTGCATTGTAGATCGAAGCCCTCATGCCGCCGGTGAGTCTGTGTCCCCGAAGGTTCAAAAGCCCCTGCGATGCAGCGCCCTTCACAAACTCCTCGTCAAGTGCGGGGTCTCCGGTGCGGAAGGTGACGTTCATGTCGCTGCGTGAGCCCTTCTGCGCATGGGGGATAAACAGCCTGCTCTCGTCGAGGTAATCGTACAGCAGTCCCGCTCTGAGCTTTTTGCGCTCCTCCATTGCGGAAAGTCCGCCCATATCCTCCACCCAACGCAGCACCTTGCCGAGCATATATATGCACCAGCACGGCGGTGTGTTCAGCATGGAGTCCTTATCTATCTGCACCTTGTAGTCCATGACCTTCGGCGTTATCGGCAGCGCCTTTCCCGCAAGACTGCGCTCAACTATAAGCACCGTAAGTCCCGCAGGCGCCATGTTCTTCTGCGCTCCGGCATATATCAGCCCATAGCGTGAAACGTCCACGGGCTTTGAGAGGATATCCGAGGACATATCGCACACGAGCGTCGCCTTAACGTCGGGTACCGTCTGCCACTCGGTGCCGTAGATGGTGTTGTTTGCACAGTAGTAGAAGTAGCTTGCGCCCTCGGTCTCATTCACCGTGTCGGGTATGCGGTCGTGACCGAAGGGGGTGCTGTCGCAGGCGATGTGAACATTGCCGTACTTTTTCGCTTCCTCGGCGGCAAGACGGGAGAAGTTCCCCGTAACGGCGTAATCCGCCGTGCCTCCCTGCCCCAAAAGGTTCATGGGTATTGCGGCAAACTGAAGCGTTGCGCCGCCCTGAAGCAGCAGTATCTCATGGCTGTCCGGCACCTTTAACAGCGCTTTGAGCCGTGACTTTGCATCCTCAAAGATCTCCGCAAAGCAGGCGCTGCGGTGGCTCATCTCCATGACGGACATACCGCTGCCTGCGTAATTCATTATCTCGCTCCCGGCGCACTTAAGCACCTGCTCCGGCATGACCGAAGGGCCTGCCGCAAAATTATAAACTCTCTCCGAAAACATCGTTTCACCTTCTTCGGCATTCTTTGTCATGCTAATACTTTAAATTATAATACCGATGCGGGCGCACGTCAACGTATCTCTCCTACGAGTATTTCCCCGGAAACACCAGTGATTTTGACGTTTTTGACCAATCCCCGCAGGTTCTCGCCCTCTGCCTCCACCAAAAAGTAGGTGTCGCTGTGACCCTGCCACCTGTCTCCGTCCTTCGTTTCAAACAGCACCGGGAGCGTTTTTCCGACGCAGGACTCAAGGCAGCGGCGGCGAGCCTCGGCTGCAACGGCTCTGGCTTCCCGTGAGCGTCTCGCCTTGGTGCTTCTGTCTATCTGCCCGTCCATCTTATCCGCCGGGGTGCCGGGTCTGCGTGAGTACGGGAAAATGTGAGCGTCGGAAAATCCGACCTTTTCGATGAAGTCAAGCGTCGTGCGCTGATCCTCGTCGCTTTCGCCGGGGAAGCCCACGATGATGTCGCAGGTTATCCCGCAGTCGGGGAAGTATTTCCGCAGAAGCTCCGTTTTCTCGAAAAAGGTTGCGGTGTCGTACTTGCGGTTCATGTTTTTCAGCGTCCTGTCGCAGCCGGATTGCAGCGAAAGGTGGAAGTGCCGGCACAGTGTTCCGAGCGACGCAAGGCGGCGGCAGAAGTCCTCGGTTATGACCGTCGGCTCAAGCGAGCCGAGACGCAGCCGCATATCGGGCGCCGCCTCCGCAATTGCACACACGACGTCGGCAAGTCTCGGCTTTCCCTCAAGATCGACGCCGTAGGAGGCGATCTCGATGCCCGTCAGCACAAGCTCTCTGTATCCCTCGGCGCAGAGCTTGGCGGCAGCGGATGCGGCGTCGGCAATAGGCAGGCTCCTGAGGCGTCCCCTCGTGTACGGGATTATGCAATAGGTGCAGAAGTTTACGCAGCCGTCCTGAATTTTGAGCAGCGCTCTCGTTCTGCCCTCGGCGGCTCCCGCAGGCAGCTCCTCGAACACTCGCCGCTCAAAGGGCTTATCGACGCAGCGCTCCGATGCGCCCCCGGCGCAGGCCCTCTCTATGGCGTCGACGAGCTTCACCCTGTCACCGGTGCCGAAAATGACGTCCGCACCGAGCTTTGCGGCGGTGTCGGGGCTGAGCTGAGAATAGCAGCCGGACACCGCAACGACCGCACCGGGGTTTTCCTCACGCAGACGGTTTATCGCCTGTCTCGACTTGCGCCCCGCCTCGGCGGTGACGGCGCAGGTGTTCACGATGACGGCATCGGCGGTCTCGCCCTCCGCCGCCGGCGTATGGCCGTGTTCGCCGAGCAGCGTTTCCATCGCCTGAGTTTCGTACTGGTTGACCTTGCAGCCCAAAGTGTATATAATGTATTTCATCGTAAATCTCTCCTAAGGAGTACAAAATGGAAATCTATCTTGACAACGCCGCCACAACGAGAGTCTGCGACGAAGCGGCAAAGACGGCGTTTGAAACCATGACATCGTTTTACGGCAACCCCAGCTCGACCCATACCAAGGGACGTGAGGCGGCGGCCGTTCTGACAAAGGCAAGGGGGCAGGTCGCCTCCGCCCTCGGCTGCAAGCCGTCGGAGCTTTTCTTTACCTCCTGCGGCTCGGAAAGCGACAACTGGGCGATCCTTTGCGGAGCCGAGGCGATGAAGCACCGGGGAAGGCACGTTATAAGCTCGCTTGTGGAGCATGATGCGGTGAGAAAGTCCCTCTCGGAGCTTGAGCGCCGGGGCTTTGAGGTCACCCGCCTTGCTCCCGAAGCCGACGGCAGCATAAGCGTCTCGGCGCTTGCCGAGGCTCTGCGCCCCGACACCGTGCTGGTGAGCCTTATGACCGTCAACAACGAGACGGGCGGCATAACGGACATCGCCGCCATGCGCCGTCTGCTCGACGAGCGGGGTTCATTCGCACTCCTGCACACGGATGCGGTGCAGGCATTTATGAAGCTGCCCTTCACCGCAAAGGGCTGCGGTGCGGACATGATCTCGATAAGCGGTCACAAGATCCACGCACCCAAGGGCATAGGCGCATTGTATATCAAAAGCGGGGTGAAAATCAAGCCCTATATACTCGGCGGAGCGCAGGAGAGCGGTCTGCGAGCAGGTACCGAGGCAATGCCTCAGATAGCCGCCTTCGGCACGGCGGCGGAGATCGCACACGCTCGCTTTGCCGAGACACAGAAGCAGCTTTCGGAGCTTCGGGCCTACACCGCCGAAAGGCTCACATCACTCATACCGCAGCTCGTTCTCATCGGCGGCGGCGCACCGCACATCCTCAGCGTATCGCTCCCCGGCTGGCGGAGCGAGGTGCTGATGAACTTCCTTGAGGCGGACGGGATATTCGTCTCCCGCAGCTCCGCCTGCAAGAAGGGTGCAAGGAGCCACGTTCTCGAGGCGATCGGACTTCCCGCAAAGGTCATTGACGGCGCTCTGCGCATAAGCTTTTCACGCTACAACACCACAGACGACGCAGATGCGCTCTGCGCTTCCCTGCTCCGTGCGTCGCAGACCCTTGCGCACAGGTAAATTCCGATAATAAAAACGCTTTCGGTTTAGCCGAAAGCGTTTTTATTATCTTCACTTTTTATCTTCCTGTGCGTCCTCGGTTTTCGGTTCCTCGGACTTCGGCTCCGCCGCCATCACGATGGTGGGCGGGACCTTCACAAGCTCGCCCGTTTGCGGTTCTATATAGTCGAGGTCCTCGTAGCTTGCGTCGTCATCGGGCAGATTGCGTTTGCGGAGCTTGCGCTCTATGAGCGTCTTGATGCCGGTGTATATGACCACGAACACGGGAACGCCCAAAAGCATGCCCCAGAAGCCGAACAGTCCGCCGCCGAGTATGATCGCAAACATTACCCAGAAGCCGTTTATGCCGACGGAGCCGCCCATTATCTTGGGACAGATGATGTTGCCGTCGACCTGCTGGAGAGCAACAATGAATATGACGAATATAAGGCACTTGAAGGGATCGACCATCAGCACCAAAAGTCCCGACGGTACGCCGCCGATGAACGGTCCGAAGAACGGGATGACGTTCGTTGCGCCGACGACCACGGCAATGAGCAGCGCATAGGGTATCTTCAGTATGCTGCATCCGATGAAGCACAAAATGCCGACTATGAGTGCGTCGGTGAGCTGACCCGTAATGAAGTTGCGGAAGGTCTGATTCGTGAACTTCAAAACGGAGTTTACACGCTTTGCGTTTTTCGGCTTGCAGACACAGTACAGGAATTTCTTAAAATGGGTGCGGACGGATTCCTTGTTATACAATACATATATGGAGACGATCATGCCGATGACGACATTGTAGATGCCCATGACGACGCTGTAAACGCCGCTCGTCACGTCCGCAATGATGGTGTCCATATTCGGCAGGACGGTATTCTGCGCCCACTTTATGAGCGTGTTGTTCAGGTTCCCGAATATCGCCTCTGCGTACTTGTCCATTTCGGGGTGGTTTGCAAGCAGCTTGTCAAGCTTTGCATACGCCTTCGCGAGATAGTCCGGCGCTGCGGTAACTATGCTTTCGATGCTGGCATAAAGCTGCGGTATTACAAGATACAGCAGAGCCGAAATGAGCAGTATCATAAGTATTTCCGAAAGAAATACCGAAAGTCCCCTCGCCAGCTTTTTGCGCCGCTTCATCTTCGGGTGCGACTCGTAGAGATTCTTCGTGAGCGGGCTGAAGAGCTTGCTCTCGAATATGTTCATAAACGGCAGCAGCAGATACGATATCACAAAGCCCCACACAAAGGGGTTCAGTATGCCGAGAAGCTCTCCCAAGACCTTGAACACATCGCCCATATAGTCCAGTCCGAAATAAAACAGTATGCTGGCGGCAACGACGACAAACGCCGTCAAACCCCAGCGGAAGTACTGGGTATTCGATTTAATACGCCGCTTCATCACTTTCCCCCCTTGCAATGTACTTAGCCTTTTAATTTTACTATCGCAGTCAAATAACGTCAATAACTATTCTGTGAATTTTTCGCATAATTATAACAATTCCGTATATGTGTTATGTAAACTCAATGTGCATATTTACCGCCGTCGACTTGCGGCTGCGTATGTTGAAAACTGTGTTGAAAATGTTTAAAACCCTGTATTTGCAGCGGATTTGTTCACTGTGCGTTCATTATTGCCCGATTCATCCGTGTCGAATATAGCATAATTCTGTCAACCTGCATTATCCGATACCCGCCCCTCATAGTATGTCTCGGAGGGATATGCCATGAAAAGAATGCTGTTTACACTGCTGGCTGCGCTTCAGCTCTTCGGCGGCGCCGCTGCGCCCGAAACGCTCCGTGACGACGCGATAGACATCAAAGCCCCCTCTGCCGTTTTGATGGAAAAGCAAAGCGGCGAGGTGATATACGAGAAAAACGCACACGAGCGCATGGCGCCCGCAAGCGTCACGAAGGTGATGACCATGCTGCTCATCGTCGAGGCGATCGAAAACGGCGATATTTCGCTCGACGACACCGTTATCGCATCCGAGAGAGCGGCTTCCTTCGGCGGAAGCTGCGTTTTCCTTGAGGAGGGCGAGAAGATGAGCGTCCACGAGATGCTCAAGTGCATCTCCGTCGTGTCGGCAAACGACTGTGCCGTTGCGATGGCGGAGCATCTGTGCGGCTCGGAGCAAAGCTTCGTCGAGCGCATGAATGCGAGAGCCGAAGAGCTTGGAATGAAAAACACGCACTTTACAAACTGCACCGGGCTTTTCGACGACAGAGAGCATTACACGAGCGCATACGACATTGCGCTCATGTCGAGAGAGCTTATACGGCACGATCTCATAAAGGACTACACCACGATATGGATGGACTCCATACGCAACGGCGAATTCGGACTTTCAAACACCAACAAGCTCGTCTACTACTACGAGGGCTGCACCGGGCTTAAAACCGGCTTTACCTCGCTTGCGATGTACTGTCTGTCTGCGACCGCCATGCGTGACGGCGTGGAGTATATTGCGGTCATCATGCACGCCGAAAGCGTCGATTCGAGAAACAACGACGCAAAGGCGCTTTTAAACTACGCCTTCGCAAACTACACTCTGTGTCCCCTGCGGCAGGAGTCCGCCCTGCCCCCGGTCTCCGTCGAGCTGGGCAAGGGCGACTGCGTTCAGCCGGAGTACACGGGTCCCGAAGCGGCGCTCATTTCAAAGCAGGGCTCGGGCAATATCGAATATACGCTGCAGCTTCCCGATTCCGTGGCGGCGCCCGTCAAAAAGGGCGACAGCCTCGGCAGTATGAGCGTTCTGATAAACGGGCAGGAAGCGTACAGCGTACCTCTCGTAGCCTCTCACGACGTGCAGAGGATGGGGCTTTCGGACATTTTCCTCAGTCTCGTCGGCAGTCTTTTAGGTCGGAACTGACAATCTTCTCTCATTTCCCCGTATTTTTGCACTAAATATTGGGGTATTTATAGCGTTGCCTCCACAATTTACTTGATTTTTAAATAAACAGGAGTATAATAAACGCAATTCAAAAACAATGGAGGCAGCATATGGTCAGAGTGGATTTATCGGGCGCTGCGGCGTTCTTCGATCCGGCGGGTCCGGACTACGCCGCCGCAGCCAAGGCTCACAGAGATCTGGTTGACGGCACCGGCGCAGGAAGTGAATTTACGGGCTGGCTCAACCTTCCCGCAAGGATAAAAGACGGCGAGCTTAAAAGCATCCTCGCCGCCGCTCAGAAAATAAGATCACGCTCAAAGGCGCTCGTCGTCATTGGCATCGGCGGCTCCTATCTCGGCGCAAAGGGCGCTATCGAGCTTCTCCGTCCCGTTCCCTCGGAGGATGATCCCATGATCCTCTTTGCCGGAAACGGACTTTCCCCCGATGCGCTCACCGACATTATAGAAAAGCTCGGCGACCGTGATTTCGACGTGAACGTCATCTCGAAATCCGGCACCACGCTTGAGCCGGCAATAGCCTTCCGTGTGTTCAGGAAGCTGCTGCGTGATAAGTACGGCGCCGCCGCAAAAAAGCACATTTTTGCGACGACCGACTCAGCAAAGGGCGTTTTGAGGTCCATGGCGGACGCCGAGGGCTGGGAATGCTTTGTCGTTCCCGACGACGTCGGCGGCAGGTACAGCGTCCTGTCGGCGGTCGGACTTCTGCCCATGGCTGTCGCCGGCATCGACGTAAAGACGGTCGTAAACCGTGCGATCGAGGAGCTTAAAGCGCTCGATCTCCGTTCGCCCGAAAACCCCGCATGGCAATATGCCGCCGCAAGACAGCACCTTTACGGCAGGGGCAGAGGCATTGAGATCCTCGCCTGCTACGAGCCGTCGTTCCGCTTCATGGCGGAGTGGTGGAAGCAGCTTTACGGCGAGAGCGAGGGCAAAAACGGCATCGGCATCTACCCCGCCTCCGTCGAGCTTACCGCCGATCTGCACTCCATGGGTCAGTATATTCAGGACGGACCGAGAACGCTCATCGAAACGGTCGTGAGCTTTGATAAGCCTCGGCACGCCTTCCTGCTGCCCTTTGAGATGGGCGACCCCGACGGGCTCAACTATCTTGCGGGCAAGGACCTCGGCGACATTTGTGCGACCGCAGCCGAGGCGGTGAAGTCCGCCCACATATCCGGCGGCGTTCCGAACATCGTCATCAGCGTACCGTCGAGGGACGAAGCGGGCTTTGCCGCTCTCGTCTGCTTCTTTGAGGTCGCCTGCGCCATTTCCGGCTATATGTCCGGCGTTAACCCCTTCGATCAGCCCGGCGTGGAGGCTTATAAAAAGAATATGTTCCGTCTGCTCGGCAAGCCCGGCACCTGATTTTCGGCAAAATGTGCAAATTCCGGCTGCCGGAAAGAAAGGTCTTGCTTTACGCTCGAAAAGATGTTAATCTGATTATATAAATCACAACAAAGGAGCGTGGTCACAATGGTTAAGTTGATCCTGGGTCTCAAAGGCTCCGGTAAAACGAAGAAGCTCGTGGATCTCGTCCGTGAAGCCGTGAAGATGGAAAACGGCGACGTGGTCTGCATCGAAAAGGAAAAGAAGCTCACTTACGATATTCCCTATCAGGCAAGGCTTATCGAGGCCGGGTCTTATGACACGGGTTCTTATGAATTTATAAAAGGCTTTATTTGCGGCCTTCATTCCGGCAACTACGACATCACTCATGTCTTTGTAGATAATTTTTATAAGATCGTCAGCAACAAGGATCCCGTCGTTTTCGGCGAATTTCTTGATTGGCTGGAGGACTTTTCCGAGAAGGAAAAAATTGAATTTGTTATCAGCGTCACCATGGATCCCGACACCGTTGGCGATGCAATTAAGAAATATATGATCTGAAAGCCCAGTGTTTTCAATGCTTTCTGCCGTTTCTGCCCATTGCGGAGACGGCAGATTGTTTTTTTATTAACACCTATTGACTTTTACACTTTGCGGTGCTATAGTGATGCCATCCTAAAGGAAGGAGACGTAAACAGGATGATGAACGTTCGCTTCGCATTTGCAAATCGTTATTATTATTACTTTTATTTTTACTTTACGAAAATAAAAGCGATTTGTGATGCCCGTAAACGAATGTTTGCATAACGTTGCGTCTTTTAAGCGTGATTGTTACAATGCCGGCGGATCACAAATCCGTGCGGCATTTTTGTTTTGCCGCATGGCGACACTGCACCGACCACGCAAAACATCCCACGCAAAACATCAATTCAATGCTTTTTGGAGGAATCAACATGAAAACCAAACGTTCGATTACATCGGCTCTTCTGGCTGCGGTACTCATCGTAAGCCTCTGCCTTTCTCTCGCAGCCTGCTCCGGCGGCAAGGACTCCGCCAAGGACAAGGTGTTCACCGTCGGCATCTGCCAGCTCGTTCAGCACGAAGCTCTCGACGCAGCAACTCAGGGCTTCAAGGACGCTCTCGTCGACAAGCTCGGCGCAGACAAGGTGCAGTTCGACGAGCAGAACGCTCAGAACGACCCCCAAATGTGCAGCACCATAGTCAACTCCTTCGTTTCGAAGAACGTTGACCTCATCCTCGCAAATGCGACTCCCGCTCTCCAGGCTGCATACAATGCGACCGAGACCATCCCCATCCTCGGCACCTCCGTCACCGAGTACGGCGTCGCTCTGAAGCTTGACGATTTTAGCGGCACCGTCGGCGGAAACGTATCCGGCACCTCCGACCTTGCTCCTCTTGAGGAGCAGGCGGAAATGATCCTTGAGCTGTTCCCCGACGCCAAGAAGGTCGGACTTCTCTACTGCTCGGCAGAACCCAACTCCGACTACCAGGTCAAGGTCGTTGAGAAGTACCTCAGCGACAAGGGCATCACCTGCACCCGCTTCTCCTTCAGCGACTCCAACGACATTGCTGCGGTCACCACCAAGGCGGCAGCCGACAGCGACGTCATCTACATCCCCACCGACAACACCGCAGCAAGCTGCGTTGAGACCATCGGCAACATCGTTATAAGCGCCAAGACCCCCGTCATTGCGGGCGAGGCCGGTATCTGCTCCGGCTGCGGCGTTGCGACCCTCTCCATCAGCTACTACGACCTCGGCTACAAGACCGGCGAAATGGCGGCAGCCATCCTGCTCGGCGAGGCGGACATCTCCGATATGCCCATTGCATACGCCGAAGCAAGCAAGAAGTACAATCCCGAGATCTGCGAAGAGCTCGGCATCACCGTTCCCGACGGCTACGAGCCGCTCGACTGACGATCATTTAGAAAAGCAAAAGGAGTAACTGTTATGACGGATCTGCTCGGAGCCTTACCCGGAGCCGTTGCCCAGGGAATAATCTGGGGCATTATGGCGATAGGCGTATACATTACATATAAAGTCCTTGACATTGCGGACCTCACCGTGGACGGTTCCATCTGCACCGGAGCTGCGGTGTGTACCATGATGATGCTTTCCGGTCAAAGCCCGTGGCTGTCCGTCTTTTGCGCAGTGCTTGCCGGCATCGCCGCAGGCAGCATAACAGGATTTCTCCACGTTCTGCTGGGTATACCCGCCATACTTGCGGGTATACTCACCCAGATGGTGCTGTGGTCGGTGAATCTCAAGATCCTCGGCAAGGCAAATCAGGCGATATCCTCAAGGTCAAACCCCGTTATCCTCTCGCAGATGGACATTGACTCGGCGCTTATAGTTCTTGCGATCTTTGCGGTCGTGACGGTCGCCGTTTTGTACCTCTACTTCGGCACCGAGATCGGCTGCGCCATCCGTGCAACCGGCTCAAACCCCGTGATGAGCCGTGCGCAGGGCATAAACACCGGTCTTACCAAGATCCTCGGTCTTGCGATAAGCAACGGCATCGTCGCTCTTTCCGGCGCTCTGCTGTGCCAGTACCAGGGCTACACCGACATCAACATGGGCAGAGGCGCAGTCGTCATCGGTCTTGCGGCGGTCGTCATCGGCGAGGTGCTTGCAAAGCGCATCTCGACTAACTTTGCCGTCAGACTCTTCGGCGTTATCGCCGGCGCCATAGTGTACTACGTCGTGTACCAGATCATCATCTTCTCCGGCTTCGACACCGACCTTCTGAAGATGTTCTCCGCAATTGTCGTCGCTCTGTTCCTCGGCATACCCTACCTCAGAAAAAAGCTCCGCGCTGCACACAGCGTATCGAAAAGGGGTGCGCAAAATGCTTGAAATGAAAAACGTCACCAAAATATTCAACCCCGGCAGCATAGACGAAAAACTTGCGCTGGATAACCTGTCGCTCACCGTGAGCGAGGGCGAATTCGTGACCGTCATCGGCGGCAACGGCGCAGGCAAAAGCACCATGCAGAACGCCATCTGCGGAACGTGGCTTCCCGACTCCGGCAGCATATTCCTCGGCGGCGTGAACGTCACCTCTCTGCCGGAGTACAAGAGAGCAAAGTATCTCGGCAGAGTGTATCAGGACCCCATGATGGGTACCGCAGCAGGTATGCAGATCGAGGAAAATCTCGCTCTGGCGGCACGCCGAGGCGCACACCGCAGTCTGCGTCCCGGCATCCGCAAGTCCGAGCGTGAGGAGTACCGCCGTATGCTCAAAGAGCTGGATCTCGGTCTTGAGACCCGCCTTTCGGCGAAGGTCGGCACCCTCTCCGGCGGTCAGCGTCAGGCGCTGACCCTGCTCATGGCGACAATGCAGAAGCCCCGTCTTTTGCTCCTTGACGAGCACACCGCCGCACTCGACCCCAAGACCGCCGCAAAGGTGATGCAGCTCACCGACAAGATCGTCCGTGAAAACAAGCTCACCACGCTCATGATAACTCACAATATGCGTGACGCCATAGAATACGGCAGCCGCCTTATCATGCTGCACAACGGCAGGATAATCCTCGACATATCTGGTGAGGAAAAGAAAAAGCTCACCGTCGCAAATCTGCTTGAGATGTTCACGAAAGCAAGCGGCAACGAATTTGCAAACGACAGAGCGATCCTCTCATAAATAAAAATTCGGGAGCCATAAGGGCGGACTCAGATAAGGATAAGCCGCCCTGTAAAAAGTCTTTTGCCCCGTGGCGGCGTTGAAAATGCGTAAAATTATCTCCATTATTCCTGCGCTTTTCGCCTTGCCACAGAACAAAATCCAATTTTACAGGGTGCATAGCAGTTTTGAGCGAGATATTTTTCGTTCAGACAAAATAACAAAATCTCGGCAATACTTTGTGTATTACCGAGATTTTTTATGAAGTATGGGCGGAAAAGAGCCGCTCAAAACCGACTTATCCTTATTTGAGTCCGCCCAAGGCTCCCGAAGCTTCAGTCAAGCGCTATGCACATATTGAGCGTTTCCGGCAAGGGGAAGCTTGCCGCAATGAAGGGCTTTCCCGCATGAAACGCAGTTCTGATCTCCGCCTTTTCCGCACCGAGTCTGCGGCAAAGCTCAGGTATGAGATCCGTCGGACCGAGGCACTCTTTAATTTTCAGCACCCCGTCCTCAAGGTAGCCGCAGGCTATCGAGCGTCCGCTGCGGAACATGCCGCCTCCGTAATAACGGCAAAGCTCCCGCTGGTACTCGTACCAAGCCAGCGGGAACGCCGTGTTAAGCTTATACTCGCTTCGCATCGCCGCATATTCCGCCGACGAAAGATTTTTTATCTCGACGTCGGAGGCTTTAGCGGCGATCGTTTCATATATGCAGCGGCTCACCTTGTCTGCACCGAGACAGTCGGCGTACCAAGAGTACAGCCCCTCGGACGCAGGCAGGGTACACAGCCTTGAAAACATCCTGCGGCAGTGCTTCATAAGTGCAGTTCCCGCTCCCTTGCCCCGCACTTCGGGCTTTACCGCCACGGCGTAGACATAGCCGCAGCGCTGCCCGCACACGACGGCGCAAAGCACGTTTGCCATGCCGACGGGAACTCCGTTACACTCTGCGACAAACGCCGTTCCCATCTCCGGCAGCAGCTCGTAAAACCGCCGCACAAGCACCTCGGCGTCGCCGAAAGCGTCGCCCCACAGCGCAGTCATAAAGGGCAAATCATTTTTCGTATATTCTCTTATCCTCAAGTTTTCCATACCGCAACATACTTATTTAATATATACTCAGGCTTATACGACAGCTTCGACTGCCGCAGCGCCTCGTTTCCCATATCGTCCTCTCGGTTTACATAACATACCTCCGGGTTCTTTTCGCAGACCATGCGCACAAGCTCCCTGCACACCATCGGGTAAGCACCCGCAACGTCGGGGTATGCCTTTTCAAAGTGGGTGCAGAAGGTGTCGTCCGAGATGACCTCGCCCACCGAGAAGCCGAGAAGTCTTTCCCCGGAGTACAGCGCACCGCCCATGAGACCCAGCTCGTCGTAGTGGGAAAAGCCCCGCAGTATCGCATCGTGCTCATAGCCTATATCGTGCGTGAGCCGACCTTCAGACTCCTCCGTCCACTCGTCGAGCATGGCGACACATTCGGGGACCATCTCCTTCGTTATCGGCACAAAGCGCCACTCGTGTTCGTTTTCAAAGCGGTTGCAGAAGTTCTTTTTTGAGTGCATTGCCCTGCCGGAGTAGGTCGAAAGCTTGTCGGCACGGTAGATGTAGTCCGAGTAGGCTCTGTCCTCCGAAAGCTCGAAGCAGCCGCCGAAGGCGTCGTTTAGAAGCTCTATATGCTCGTCCGTTATGCCGCATATTTTCAGCGGTATACCCTCGCTGCGGCAGATCTCAAGCATTTCGTTTATGGCGGGTCTCAGGTCGCCCTCACCCACCGGGAACGCAAAATATGTCTCTCCGTGGCGGACAAGTCTCGTCACCAGTCTGCCCTCGACGGGAGCGACGCTTTGCTTATAGCGCTTGTCCCACATATAGATGTTGCCGAAGCAAAAATCCGCACTTCGTGAATTCTCCGTGCGGAAATACGGCTCCATCATTTGTTTAAGTTCAAAGTTGACGTCGATCAGTTTCAGCATCCGAAAACGCTCTTTCTAATAAGTATTTTTGCACAGCCTGCGTATCTCGCTTCTTATCTCACGCAGGTCGGTAAAGGTGTCGGGCCGCTTCGTCACGTCACGCAGCAGCGCTGCGGGGTGATATATCGCCATGGTCTGTACCCCGTTTACGGTGAACCAACGCCCACGCTCCCTTGTTATTTTAAAATCTTCTCTTATGATCTCCGTGGCGGCTATTCTGCCGAGGCATATAATTATCTTGGGGTTTACGATCTCAAGCTGACGGTTGAGCCAGCTGCGGCACGCAAGCTTCTCCTCCGGCAGAGGGTCACGGTTTTTCGGAGGACGGCACTTCACAGTGTTTGCGATGTACACGTTTTTGTCGGAGAGGTCTATCATCTCCATCATATCGTCAAGGAGCTTACCCGCCCTGCCGACAAATGGAACGCCGCTCAAGTCCTCCTGCTCTCCGGGACCTTCGCCGACAAACATGACCTCGCTGTCGGGGTTGCCTCTGCCGAACACGAGATTTGTTCTCGTTTTGCACAGCTCACAGCCTCGGCAGCCCATGCACTCTCGTTCAAGGCTCTGCATTTCGTCGCTTTTCATCAGCTTTCCTCCGAGTATTTTGCAAGCTCCATAAGTATCTCACGCTTGTTGTTTTCCGGGAACTCCATCACATAGTCGAGCAGGAACTTGAGCATCTCGCCAAGCTCGTGACCTTTAAGTCCGGCATTCAAAAGATCGTCCCCCGTGACGGCAAGGTGCTTCAAGGAGAAGCACTCTCCGCTTTTGAGCACCGCCTTGAAGTCCTTTTCGCAGTCGGTGTGCAGCAGCACCCCGTATGCGGACACGGCGCAGGACACGGAATCGACCCCGTAGCGGTTTAAAAGCCGCTTCCAGCCCAGTTTGTCGGAGGGCGGCTGATCTCTCAGCATTTCCTCCGCACTGCGGCAGCAGCGAACCGTTCTGCCGTCAAGCCGAAGCTCACGCAGAAAGTCCTCCGCAGAGGGAATAAAGCCGTATTTCTGAAGCATTATAGAAAATGTGATCCACCTTTGCAGCGGCTTTTTCGGAAGCTCCGACAGGTCCGCAAGCGGCGGCGCTTCCCAGCCGGAGCCGGTGACGTAGCGCCCCAGCATCCCGAAGGAGATGGCATCGGCGCAGACCTCCGGTCTCGGACTGAGCAGTATCTTCTCAAGCTCGTCACGCACACGCTCCGGCGCAAGAGCGTTGCACAGCTCCGCCTTCTGCTTTATCGCATTGAGCGTGTTCGGCTCTATTTCAAAGCCGAGGCGAGCCGAAAAGCGCAGCGCACGGAACATACGCAAAGCATCCTCGTCAAAGCGCAGCGTCGGATAGCCGACACAGCGGATAACGCCGTTTTCGATGTCCGTTATGCCGTCATAGGGGTCGGACACCATGCCGTCCGCCGACAGAGCGATGGCGTTCATGGTAAAATCTCGGCGACCGAGGTCGCTTATGAGGTCGGAGACGAAGGTGACGGAGTCGGGTCTGCGATGGTCACGGTAATCGCCCTCCGTGCGGAAGGTCGTCACCTCACAGCTTTTGCTGCCCACCTTGACCGTCACCGTGCCGTGCTTTAAGCCCGTGGGACTGGATTCCGGGAAAATGTCCATGACCTCGTCCGGCAGCGCACTGGTGCATATGTCCCAGTCCTGCGGAGTGATTCCCATTATCGCATCACGCACACAGCCGCCGACGAGATACGCAAGATGCCCTCTCGCCTGAAGGGCAAAGAGGGTCTGTCTGACATATTTAGGCGGATTGACCTTGAGCATAGCTTCACCTTGATTAAAAAATGTTGCCAGATTCATTTTACGGTATTATAATATCATCAGCCCAATTCAACATCAATACGAAATTGTTAATTTTGCGTATAGCAGGTGTATATATGAAAGACTTTTCCGAATTTTTAAACAGTCATTGTCACGGTCATCTCGTCGGTATAGGTGGCGTTTCCATGTCGCCGCTTGCCGAGGTGCTCGTCGGCTGCGGGCTCAGCATCAGCGGCTCCGACATTACAGAGAGCGAGCGCACCTCCCATCTTCGCGGGCTTGGCATAAACATTTACATCGGTCACGACGGCAACAACATCTCGGAGGACACGGATTTTGTCGTCCGCACCGCCGCCGCTCACGACGATAACCCGGAGATCATCCGTGCAAGGGAGCTGGGTATCCCCGTTTACGAGCGTACGCAGGCGTGGGGCGCAATTATGAAGGGCTATGAAAACGCCCTCTGCATCGCCGGAACGCACGGTAAGACCACCACCACGTCCATGTGTACGCACATTCTCATGGCGGCGGAAAAGGACCCGACCGTCATGATCGGCGGTACGCTGCCGCTTTTAAAGGCAAGCCACCGTGTCGGCAAGGGCAATACAATTATAATGGAGAGCTGTGAGTATTATAACTCCTTCCTCTCCTTCTACCCCACCGTGGCGGTCATTTTGAACATTGAGGAGGATCACCTCGACTTCTTCAAGGACCTTGACGATATAAAGCGTTCCTTCCGCAGCTTTGCGATGCACGTCCCCGAAAACGGCTACGTCGTCGCAAACTACGACGATGCAAACACCATGGACGCACTTGAGGGCATCGGCAGACGAATCGTCACCTTCGGGCGAAGTCCCAAGGCGGATGTGTACGCAAAGAACGTCGTCCGCATCGGCTCCGTCACCACCTTCGACATAATGTACGGCGGCAAGTGTATCGAGTCCGTGCGCATCCACGTTCCCGGCGAACACAATCTGATGAACGCTCTTGCGGCTGCGGCAGCCTGTCTCTGTCTCGGAATAAAGCCTACCGCCGTGAAGTACGGTCTGTCCGGCTTTTCGGGTGCGGGTCGGCGCTTTGAGTTTAAGGGCAAGTTTAACGGCGCCGACGTGTACGATGACTACGCTCACCACCCCGGTGAGCTTAAAGCGCTGCTCGACGCTGTCGAAAACCTCGGCTACAAGCGCACGGTCGTCGTGTTCCAGCCGCACACCTACTCCCGCACCAAGGCGCTGTTTGACGATTTCGTGCGTCAGCTCAGGCGACCCGACCTCGTGTATCTTGCGGAGATATTCGCCGCAAGGGAAAAGAACGTACTCGGAATATCCTCCGCAGACCTCGCGGCGAAGATAGAAGGCGCAAAGTTCTTCCCCACCTTTGCCGAGATTGAGCGTGATCTTGCGGAAAACGCCCGTCCCGGCGACCTGATACTCACCGTCGGCGCCGGAAACGTCTATCGCATAGGCGAGGAGCTTCTTGAAAAATAAACTACAACGACAAGGAAGTATTACCATGGAAATATGCTGGCTCGGTCATGCCTGCTTCAAGATAAGCCACAACGGATACAGCGTTGTGATAGACCCCTATGAAAGCCGTCAGCTCGGCGGCTACCCCACGCTCTCGGTCACGGCTGACGCCGTGCTGTGCAGCCACGAGCATCCCGGGCACAACAACCGTGCAGCCGTCACGATACCCGATCCGACCAAGCCCTGCCCCTACGAGCTGTCGTATATCGACACCTTCCATGACACGAGCTGGGGCCTTCTTCGGGGCAAGAACAGGATACATATACTCAATTGGGACGGCTATAAGATCGTTCACATGGGCGACTTCGGCGCCATACTCACCGACAACGAAAAGAACGAGCTTTTCGGAGCCGACGTTCTGATGATCGCCGCCGGCGGCTTCCGTGCCATGCCCAGCGACAAGACAAAGCCCCTTGCCGACGAGCTCTTTGCAAACGTCGTCATCCCCATGCACTACGCACACGGCAAGTACGGCAACCGCCGCCTTGAAAGGGTCGAGGCGTTTACCGATCAGTATATGCCGCTGCCCATAGTGAAGAAGTATCCCGGCAACACCATCACCATCGACAAAAGCACCCCCGAACAGGTAGCCATATTGGAATATATACCGTGATGCAAGACAAAGCCGCAGTGAAAGCGGCTTTGTCTTGCTAATTCACACAATTCCCTTGATTTTTATGGGCGCATGATATATATTAACCAATTGCCACTGCACAAAAAGGAGCGATTTTTTTGGCAAGATCCAAGGAGCAGAACTATCTCCACGGTGCCGTCATACTGACCGTCGGCGTAATCATAATGAAAATACTCGGCGCAATATACAAGATCCCTCTGGGCAATATGCTCGGCAATGAGGGCTATGCGCTGTTTCTTTCCTCGTATAACGTTTACGGCGTCTTTCTGACGCTTGCGACCGCAGGTCTTCCCGTCGCACTTTCGAGGATGATAAGCGAGGCAAATTCGCAGGGGCGTCACCTTCAGGTGCGCAGAGCCTTCAGCGTTTCGCAGAAGGCGTTCTTCGTCCTCGGCTTTGTCTGCACCCTCGTCATGCTGCTCTTCCCCGACTGGCTTGCGGGTACCGTGCTTCACAACCCCGACGCCGCCAAGAGCATCTGGGTGCTTGCGCCCTCCGTGCTTCTGTGCTGCATAACCTCCTCTTACAGGGGCTTCTCGCAAGGTCACGGCAACATGATCCCCACCACCGTCGGTCAGGTCATCGAGGTTTTGGCGAAGGTCATTGCGGGACTTGCCCTTGCGTGGTATTTCACGAGCAACGGCTACGACAACTCCGTCTCATCGGCAGGCGCCGTGTTCGGCGTTACCGTCGGCTCGCTTGCGGCACTCATATACATGATCGTGTCGCAGCACCGCAATTACCGCTATGACACCCTTGCAGAGCCGGACGTTCCCGATTCCGACTCCGTTATATTGAAGAATCTCATACGCATCGGTGTCCCCATAGCGCTCGGCTCCATAGTGCTTTCGCTCGTAAACCTCATCGACTCCAGCCAGTGTATGGGCAGACTCCAGAACGCCGCCGGCTTCAGTTACAGCGAAGCAAAGGCGCTTTACGGCACCTACGGCTACGCTCAGACGCTTTACAATCTGCCGGCAGCCTTTATTACCCCGCTCACAATCTCCATCATTCCGGCTATCGCAATGAAGCTCGCCGCTGGTCTCAAGGATGAGGCGTCAAAGATCTCCGAAGACTCCCTTCGTATTTCGGCAGCCATGTGTCTGCCCATGGGCATCGGTCTTTCCGTTCTCGCAGACCCCATCATAAGACTTCTGTACTCCGACGTTCACGAATCCGGACCCATGCTCCTCTTCGCGCTGGGCTTTGCATCCGTCTTCGTATGTATGTACCTTATGAGTACCGCAGTCCTTCAGGCGGCCGGAAAGGAAAAGCTTACGCTCATATCCATCGTCATCGGCGGTGCCGTCAAGATCGCCGTAAACTACGTTCTCGTCGGCAATCCCGACATCAACATCTACGGTGCGCCTATAGGAACCATCGCCTGCTACTTCTCGATGTGCGCCATGAACTACGTCTTCATGTGCCGCAGTCTCGACAAGGCGCCCAGGCTCAGCCGTGTTCTGCTGCGTCCCGTGCTTGCGACGCTCATAATGGCTGCGGTCGCTTACGGAGTGTACCTCCTTATGAGCGGCATCCTCGCCCCCACCGGCAGACTCAGCACCGCACTTGACCTTTGCGTTGCTATCGCAGCGGCGGTCATAGCATATGCGGTATTTGCGATAAAGCTCCGTGCCATCACCGCAGAGGACATGACTCTCATCCCCAAGGGTGACAAAATCGCCAAGCTTTTGCACATGAAGTAAGCTATTTTAGATATTTTCGGCATTTTTGTAAAAAAAGCTTGCACATGATACTGAAATGTGGTAGATTTTCAATGCTGTCTTTTCGGGGCAGCGATTTGTCGCTAACCTGCGCATCACACGAACGCTTGCAGGTTAATATATAAACAGGCGCATTGTGCGTATTATTAGGAGGATTACAACATGAATAAGGCAGAGCTTATAGCAGCCGTTGCAGAAAAAACCGGTCTGTCCAAGAAGGATTCCGAGAAGGCAGTCAACGCAGCATTCGACACCATCGTAGACACCCTCGTCGCAGGCGAGAAGGTTCAGATGGTCGGCTTCGGCGTATTCGACATCAAAGAGCGCGGTGAGCGCATCGGCCGCAACCCCAAGACCCGTGAGGAAATTGCGATCCCCGCATCCAAGGTCCCCTTCTTCAAGGCGGGCAAGGCTCTCAAGGACGCAGTTGCAGAGTAATCAAATTTTAAGCGGCAGACAAGCAAGTCTGCCGTTTTTTATACGGAGCACAGCATGAGAATTGACAAATATCTGAAGGTCTCCCGCCTAATAAAGCGCAGGACCGTTGCGGGCGATGCCTGCGGAAGCGAGCGTGTTTCCGTCAACGGCAGACCCGTAAAGGCAAGCTATCAGGTGAAGGTCGGCGATATAATCGAAATAGCCTTCGGTCAGCGCAGCCTCAAGGTCGAGGTACTGAGCATAAACGAGACCGCAAAGAAAGACGAAGCCCCCGCAATGTATCGGGAGCTTTGATATGAAAAAACAGACACCGAAAGGTGTCTGTTTTTTCATATCAAAGCGTATCGAAGGCATAGACGGTGCGGCTTTTAAAGACCTCGCCCGCCCTGAATATGCAGCTCGGAAATTCGCTGCGGTTCGGCGAATCCGGGAAGAGCTGCGTTTCAAGGCACAGCCCGGAGTTAACGCCCATAGCGGCACCGTGCTTTCCCTTCCTTTCGCCGAGCATCCCGGCGCAGTAGAGCTGCACTCCGGGCATATCGGTCGTGACCGTCATGCGTCTGCCGCTCACGGGGTCGTACACCACAGCGCAGAGGTCGCCGTTTAAAACGTAGCAGTTGTCGATGCCCCCGTACTTCACGGGGCGCAGAGTGCGGAAGTCAAACTCCGTACCGGCAACGTGTCTCATCTCGCCCGTCGGTATAAGCTCGGCATCCGTCGGCAGATAGCGGTCTGCGTTTATCATAAGCTCCTGCGACAGTATATCTCCGCCGCAGCGCAGGTTAAAATAGCTGTGGTTTGTCAGGTTAAACACCGTGTCCGCATCGGAGACGGCGCTGTAGTCGATGCAGAGCCTTGCGTCGTCCGTGAGCGTGTAGCGCACCGTGATCTCCGCATTCCCCGGAAAGCCGCAGCTTCCGTCGGGGTCTCTGAGCGTAAAGACGACGCCGTCGCCCAAAACCTCCGCACCGAACCTGCAAAAGCTCAGGCAGCCGCCGCCGTGCAGCGTATTGCGACCGTCGTTTGCCGTGAGCGCATAGTCCCTGCCGCCGAGGGTAAAGTGCGCCCCCGCAATGCGGTTTGCGTACCTCCCGACGAAGGCACCGAGAAAGCCGTCGGAGGAAAGATACTCCTCCGGCGTGTCGTAGCCAAGCACAACGTCGCCCGTCTCTCCGTCCCTGTCGGGTACAAGAAGGCTCTGCACCGTTGCGCCGAGGTCGCTTACCGCCGCCGTGCAGCCGCCGTTTTCGATCACAAACAGTTTATATTCTCCGAAGTTCTTTACCGAAACCATCGTATCACCTCCCCCAACATTATAAACCCGGCGCCGTATTTGCACAAGAACAAACGCAGTTCCATAAAATTGAGCCTCATTATGTGCAGAAACTGTGTTAATTTGTAGGCAAAGAAGTGCGGAAACCCATTGAAATTCCAGCACTTTTTTAAATATTCCCCGCAACATAGCTGTTGACAATATTGCACAATTAAAGTACAATTGATAAGGTTATCCAAAGGGTTATCCAAGTGTTCTGAAAATAATCAAAATATATTTTAGACAAGAGGTAATGAGATGTTTAAAGTAGTAACTAAGAGATTTCTGAACGAGGCAAAGACCATCTGCCTGTTTGAAATCGAAGCACCCCTGGTCGCAAAGCACGCCCAGGCAGGTCAGTTCGTCATTTTCCGTCTTGACGAGCAGGGCGAACGCACCCCTGTTTCCGTTGCGGGCTATGACCGTGAGAAGGGCACCGTGACCGTTATGGTTCAGGCTGCCGGACGCACCACCAAGATGCTCCACACCGTCGAGGAAGGCGATTATATCACCGACTTCGTAGGTCCCCTCGGCAAGGCTACCGAGATGGAAGGTCTCAAGAAGGTCTGCGTCGTCGGCGGCGGCGTCGGCTGCGCCATCGCATACCCCATCGCAAAGGAAATGCACGCAAGAGGCATTGACGTCACCTTTATCGCCGGCTTCAGAAGCGCCGACATCGTTATCCTCAAGGACGAGCTCAAGGCCGTTTCCGACAAGCTCATCATGTGTACCGACGACGGCACCTACGGTGAGAAGGGCTTTACCACTCAGTATCTCAAGCAGGAGATCGACGCCAACATCGCAGAGAATAGGCCCCAGTTTGACCGTGTCATCGCAATCGGCCCCGACATCATGATGAAGTTCCTTGCCGACGTTACCCGTCCCTACGGCATCAAGACCATCATCTCCCTCGACCCCATCATGGTCGACGGCACCGGCATGTGCGGCGGCTGCCGTGTCATCGTCGGCGGCGAGACCAAGTTCGCCTGCGTTGACGGTCCCGACTTCGACGCTCACGAGGTCGATTTCGACTCTCTTATAAAGCGTGCCGCATTCTACAAAGACGAGCAGGACGAGGCTGCAAAGCACATCTGCAATATGACCGGAGGTAAGCGTAATGGCTAATATGAAGATGGAAAAGAACCCGATGCCCGAACAGGAGCCTCTGGTTCGCAATAAGAATTTTGACGAGGTAGCTCTCGGCTACACTCCCGAAATGGCGATAGACGAAGCAAAGCGCTGCCTCAATTGCCACAATATGCCCTGCCGCACCGGCTGCCCCGTATCCGTGCGCATCCCCGAATTCATCGCCAAGGTCGCAGCGGGCGACTTCGACGCAGCATATGAGATCATCACCTCCACCAACTCTCTGCCCGCAGTCTGCGGCCGTGTTTGCCCGCAGGAGAAGCAGTGCGAGAGCAAGTGTGTCAGAGGCATCAAGGGCGAGCCTGTCGGTATCGGCCGTCTGGAGCGCTTTGTTGCAGACTACCACATGAGCAAGGAAGACAAGGAGCCTGTCAAGGTCCCCGAAACCAACGGCCACCGTGTCGCCATCATCGGCTCCGGCCCCGCCTCCCTCACCTGTGCGGGCGACCTCCGCAAGATGGGCTACGACGTCACCATTTTTGAAGCCTTCCACAAGGCGGGCGGCGTTCTCGTTTACGGTATCCCCGAATTCCGTCTCCCCAAGGACAAGGTCGTCGCCGTCGAGGTCGAAAACCTCAAGGCAATGGGCGTCAAGATCGTCACCGACGCTGTTATCGGCAAGGCGATCACCATCGACGAGCTGCTTGACGACGAGAAGTTCGAGGCAGTGTTCATCGGCTCCGGCGCAGGCCTGCCCCAGTTCCTGCACATCCCCGGCGAGAACCTGCTCGGCGTTTACTCGGCTAATGAGCTTCTTACCCGTGTAAACCTCATGAAGGCTTACAGAGACGATTACGATACGCCCATCAAGCGCTTCAACCGTGTTGCCGTCGTCGGTGCAGGCAATGTCGCAATGGACGCATCCCGTGTTGCAAAGCGTCTCGGCGCAGAGCATGTCTACATCACCTACCGCCGCGGCCGTGACGAGCTTCCCGCAAGAAAGGAAGAGGTCGAGCACGCAGAGGCAGAGGGCATTGAGTTTAATCTGCTCAACAACCCCGTTGCCATCATTGGCGACGAGAACGGCCATGTCAAGGGCATAGAGCTTGTCAAGCAGGAGCTCGGCGAGCCCGACGAGAAGGGCCGTCGCCGTCCTGTTCCCATCGAAGGCTCCAACTGGGTCCTCGATGTTGACACCGTCATCATTGCGATCGGCACCAGCCCCAACCCGCTGATCCGCTCCACCACCAAGGGTCTCACCGTCACCAGAAAGGGCGGCATCGAGGCAGACGAGGGCGGCCGCACCGCTCGTGAAGGCGTATTCGCCGGCGGCGACGCCGTTACCGGTTCCGCAACCGTCATCCTTGCAATGGGCGCAGGCAAGACCGGCGCAAAGAGCATCGACGAGTACATCCGCTCCAAGAACGCATAAGCATTACATAAAAAAGCAGACGCTGTTGGGCGGACTCAGATAAGGATAAGTCGGTTTTGAGCGGCTCTTTTCCGCCCATACTTCATAAAAAATCTCGGTAATACACAAAGTATTGCCGAGATTTTGTTATTTTGTCTGAACGAAAAATATCTCGCTCAAAACTGCTACGCACCCTGTAAAATTGGATTTTGTTCTGTGGCAAGGCAAAAAGCGCAGGAATAATGGAGATAATTTTACGCATTTT
>OCQZ01000020.1_pt1 | contig 41120 bp, 40 predicted proteins | sample 1538921 | NCBI WGS metagenome assembly OCQZ01 (sample SAMN03418269, study PRJEB22391) | human gut metagenome | biome: human-gut; feature: organic feature; material: feces | host: Homo sapiens | place: Tanzania | collected 2013-01 | reverse complement strand
ACTCCTCATTGACTGCAATAAACTTCTTTTCAAGCTGTCTCTCAATATACATTGCCCTGCCTCCTTTAGGCCAAAATACGATGCACCTTTATTATAGCCTAAGAGAGAGGGAAAATCAACAGTTTTTAGACTAAAATACGATGAACTTGTATTTTAGCCTATATGAGCAGCAATTATGCGTGTCTCAACAGGCTTTCACCATTCGCACAATAGCGAAACATTTGCAGCACTTCCATTCCTCTCTGCCTCCATTGTATCCGCAGATGCGCATCATGGCAAATGTGCAAATGAAAATCCTCCGAATAGCAAATACGGCAGCCTGTTGAAAGGCTGCCGTAGGCAGGAAAACTGAAATTTCTATTTGTGTTGCCATGTCATTACATAATCTTTTTCTCCGGTAGCCTCATCTAAGCCACTATGCTGAATCTCAAATCCTTCTCTCTTATAAAAAGATATTGCCCGTGCGTTCTTTTGGTATACGTTCAAGTGCAACTTATTCCTTTTATCCTTTGCATAATTCAGCAGAATTTTACCTATACCCTGCGATTGCATTTCACCAGAAACAAAAATGCCCTCAACATATTCATCATTTAACCCTATAAAACCCTGTATTTCTGTATCATACTCATACACATAAACCTCTGCTAGTAACAACGCTTCTTTTACTGATTTGAAATTGCTTTTCCAGTATTCGGCGGGGATAAAATTATGTGCCTTTATATTTGTATCCAACCATATATCTGCAACTTTATTTATATCATCCCTTTGAAATTCTCTAATCATAACGGTGACTCTCCATAAACTTGAATTTAAATTATAACGGTCTTTGCAAATACACCATATCTACCAACTGTATTCCACTCTCATAGATTGGGTGGTCATAATTATCTATAAAGAAATTTGATATGATATGCGAACGGACAAAACCACACTTTTCATAAAATGGTATTGTCAGTGGGCTATCGCCTGTTCCCACTTGCAGAATGGCATATTGCTCTCTGTAATTATTAACAATAAACTCAATTAAGGCTCTTGCATAACCTTTCCCTTGATATTCTGGAACTGTCGCAATGTTCTTGATTTCAAGTATGTCATTTTCTTTATCGGTTATGACACACTCACACTTGACCCCATTATCATCAAGTACATACATCTTGCCGTTATCAAGATAACGGTCAACCATATCTTCCTGCTCATCTGCTAATAGGAGCAAATCAAGATATTGTTTTTTATTTTCTTTAACTTCAATAATTTTCATCAATCGCACCTACAAATTCCGATTTGTCAGCCTCATTATATCACAATATCACACTTTCAATGCATTTTCCAGCTTGCGCATGGTTAACCCATTAAAAATGGGATAGAGAGCATCAAATTTCCTCAAAGGGGAACAGCGGAATCAAAAAAGAAAAACCCCGGAAACCGTTGAGTTTCCAGGGTTTTTGGGCATTTTTAAGTCTCGATCAGCGCTTGCTGAACTGGGGAGCACGACGTGCGAAGCGCCTACGGCACTTCGTGACGCAAATGTCCCCGCTCACTCGCCGACGTAAACGTCGGCAACCGTTCGGGGATGACAAAAGCAGCCCGTCGGCAATAAAAAACTGCCACTCGTGAAGAATGGCAGTTTGAATACAGGCAAATTATCTCTTGCTGAACTGAGGTGCGCGACGTGCTGCTTTGAGGCCGTACTTTTTGCGTTCCTTCATTCTGGGGTCACGGGTCAGGAAGCCTGCCGCCTTGAGTGCGGGACGGTAGCTCTCGTCTGCGACGATCAGCGCACGGGCAATGCCGTGACGGATGGCGCCTGCCTGACCGGAAACACCGCCGCCTGCGACGGTCGCTTCGATGTCGACCTTACCGACGGTGCCGGTGAGGTTCAGGGGCTGACGAACGATGAGCTTCAGAGTTTCGAGACCGAAGTAATCGTCGATATCACGGCCGTTGATGGTGATGACACCGGTGCCGTTGGGGATGAGGTGGACACGTGCAACGGAGTGCTTTCTGCGTCCGGTACCGTACATATAGGGTCTTTTGCACTTATAAGTAGCCATTATCTCTTCCTCCTATCAGCGATCCCAGACTTCGGGCTTCTGGGCTTCGTGGGTATGCTCGGCACCTGCGAAGACGCGCAGACGCTTGAGCTGCCACTGAGCGATGGTGTTCTTCTGAAGCATTCCCTTAACTGCGAGACGCATTGCCAGCTCGGGGCGCTTCTCCATGAGGTGCTTGTACTGAACTTCCTTCAGTCCGCCGATCCAGCCGGAGTGAGTGCGGTAGTACTTCTGCTCCAGCTTCTTGCCGGTGAGGACAGCATCCTTTGCGTTGATGATGATGACGTAGTCGCCGCAGTCAACGTGAGGAGTGTAATCGGTCTTGAGCTTGCCGCGGAGAAGGTCGGCGGCAAGAGCAGCGGTTTTGCCCATGGGCTTACCGGCTGCATCAAGGATATACCATTTTCTTTCAACGGTTTCCTTGGTAAGCATGGTTGTGGACATATTTCTGCCTCCAAAAACAAATAATACTTTGACAATTCAGTGGCTCGCCGTTACAATATTTTCGGCGTGCCTTATTTTTATACCACAGGCGAGTGGGCAAGTCAACACTTATTTTAATTTAGATTTTGAAAACTCTCAAATTCTCCGAAAAGCTTCCGAATACTGCGGAATACTTAAATCGAATTTTAAAATTTACGAGGTCACGATAATGAATATTGCCGCATTGAACGAATTTACGGGTATCATCCGCCGTGCCGTGGACGACTACGGCATGATAGAGGAGGGCGACCGTGTCGCCGTCGGAGTCTCCGGCGGGAAGGACAGTCTCCTGCTCCTGCTTGCCCTAAAGCACCTGCAAAGCTACTACCCCAAGCACTTTGAGCTTGAAGCGATAACGCTGGAGCTGGGCTTTGAGGGTATGGATTTTACCCCCGTGCGTGAGCTGTGCGAGGAGTGGGACATCCCCTACACCTGCCTGAAAACGGACATCAAGGAGATAGTTTTCGACATTAGGCACGAGAAAAATCCCTGCTCACTCTGCGCCAAGATGCGTCGGGGCGCACTCAACGATGCGATAAAGGCGAGGGGTATTTCAAAGCTTGCGCTGGGTCATCACTTCGACGATGCGGTGGAGACCTTTATGATGAGTCTTATATTCGAGGGCAGACTGAGCTGCTTCCGTCCCGTGACCTATCTTGACCGCAGCGGCGTTACGCAGATCCGCCCGATGGTATACGCAGGCGAGATGAAGATCGTAAAGCTGTCGCAGGAGCTGAGTCTGCCGGTGGTGGAGAACCCCTGTCCGCAGGACAAGACGAGCAAGCGCCACGAGATAAAGGAGCTTTTAAAGACCATGGGCGAGAGCTACCCCGACATGAAGAGCAAGATATTCGGTGCGATGCAGCGTCTCCCGCTCCCCGGCTGGGGCGTCGAAAACAATACCGACCTCGGCTGACGAGGTCAAAGCTTGCTTTGCGCCTCCCTCTGCCGCAGCGGGATATGCAGCAGTTCATGGCTCTACACTTCCGAGGGAGCTGCCGGCGTAAGCCGACTGAGGGAGAGATAAAATAAGCGCCGCAGATTACCTGCGGCGCTTATTTTTAAAGATCAAAACGAAATTGAAATCAAAAGCGCTCAAAAATACATGAACAGATCGCACTTTATCATGCCGTTATAGAGCTTGCGCTTTTTGGTGGCGGGGGTGCCGAAGCAGCGCTCAAACTCCGTGTGCGAGGACAGAAGGTACAGCTTCCAGTTTTCCGTGGCGCTCCACGCCTTGCCGAAGCTGCGGTACAGCGCCTCCGCCTCCTGCTTTTCCATGATGCGCTCGCCGTAGGGCGGATTCGTTACGATGATGCCGTTTTCGGTCTTGCGGGCAAACTCCGATGCGTCCGCCTTTTCAAAGCGCACCACGTCGTCCACCCCGGCACGCACGGCGTTCTCCCTTGCGATACGCAGGGCAGCCGGGTCTATATCCGAGCCGACTATCCTGTAATCGCCGGAAAACTCCCTTGAGCGAGCCTCCTCGACCGCAAGGCTCCAGACGCTTTGGTCAAGCGTCGTCCAATCCATTGCCGAGAAGCGTCGGGAGATGCCCGGCGCTCTGTTTTTTGCGATGAGCGCCGCCTCGATGGGTATGGTGCCGCTGCCGCAGAAGGGGTCGCAGAAATCCTCTCTGCCACGGTAGCGGGAGAGCGTCACCATTGCGGCCGCCATCGTTTCCTTTAAGGGCGCTGCGTTGTGCGCCGGACGGTAGCCACGCTTGTGAAGCCCGGCACCGGAGGTGTCGATGCACATGGACACGACGTCCTTCATTATCGAAAACTGTATCTGATAGGTCTCGGCGTCCTCCGGGAACCACTCGATGCCGTAGACGCTTTTAAGGCGCTCGACGACCGCCTTCTTGATTATCTTCTGACAGTCGGAAACGGAGAACAGCTTTGAGTTAAGGCTGTAGCCCTTGACGGGAAAGGCGGCATTGCGGGGGATAAGCTCCTCCCACGGGAGCGCCTTGGTCCTTTCAAACAGCTCGTCGAAGCTTTCCGCCTTGAATCTGCCAAGCTCGATAAGCACTCTTTCGCCGATGCGAAGGTTTATGTTTGCCTTGGCGAGCGCCATTGCGTCGCCGGAAAAATATACTCTGCCGTTTTCGGAGCGGACGCCGCTCAGCTTGAGACGCCGAAGCTCGTCCGAGATGGGACCCTCAAGCCCCAGCAGGCACGGTACGCAAAGCGTAAAATCATTCATGCTATCAATCTCCTTTATCTAAAACGATAATACTCGAAAACCGCCTGCTTGTAAACTTTAAAAGTTACATTTTATTCACCTTTGTTTTTTTCGCATATGTATAATATAATGTAAATCGGTATGAAATTTTACGTTCGGGGGTAACGAATATGAATAAAAAAGCCCTTATCGTCGAGGACGACATCAACATTGCCGAGCTTATCCAGCTCTACCTTGAGCGGGACGGCTTTGAGGTCTGCCTTGCATATGACGGAGGAAAGGCGGTCAGCCTGTTCCGGGAGTTTTCGCCCGACATCGTGCTGCTCGACCTCATGCTGCCCGTGATGGACGGTCTGCAGGTCTGCCGTGAGATCCGCAAGGACTCCTCCGTTCCCATCATCATGCTCACCGCAAAGGGCGAGACGACGGACAAGATCACCGGACTTGAGACGGGTGCGGACGATTACATGACCAAGCCCTTCGAGGTAAAGGAGCTGCTTGCGAGGATCCACGCCGTCATGCGCCGCAGCGAACCGGAGGAGACTGTCAAGGAGAAAAAGCTCTGCTTTGACAAGCTCGTTGTGAACCTCGATTCCTATGAGCTGCTTGTAAACGGCGTGCGTGTGGATACGCCGCCCAAAGAAATGGAGCTTCTGTATCACCTTGCTGCGTCTCCCAACATCGTGTTCACGAGAAACCAGCTTCTTGACGAGGTGTGGGGCTTCGACTACTTCGGCGACTCCCGCACCGTTGACGTACATATAAAGCGCCTGCGTGAAAAGCTTGAGGGCGTGTCCGACAAGTGGTCGCTAAAGACCGTGTGGGGCGTGGGCTACAAATTTGAAGTCGTGAAATGAACAGTATATTTTTCCGCAATTTCCTCACCACGACCCTGCTTGTGCTGAGTTGCTTTCTGCTGATAGGTATAGCCTTCTTCGTTATCGGCGAGAATTATCTTGTTGACGATACGACGCAGCGGCTCGACGCCAGCGCAAACGAGGTCGTGCGCTCCGCCTCGGCGATCAGCCGTGACGGCGACCTGAGCGGCTGGGACCTCCGCATGACGCTGAGCTCCGTCGCAAACAGCTCAAACAATCACATTTTCATATGCGACGCCGACGGGAAGATCGTGTCCTGCTCCGACAAGCTGCTGCATTGCAGACAGCACGAGGGCAAGGAGGTCCCCGCAAGCATTTTAAAGGCTGTCGGCAGCACCCGCTACGTCAGCGAGCTTACCGACCTCGGCGGCATCTACATGACGCAGCGCTTCGTCGTTGCACGTCCCATAAGTCTCGGCGGGGTGATCGCAGGCTATGTGTTTGTATCGAGCGAGGACGTGAGCGCCCTCGGTGCATGGCGTGCCTTTGCGGGTGTCATCATTGCCGTGTCGCTTGCGGTCATGCTTGCGGCGATACTCCTGTCGCTCGTGCTGTCAAAGCGCTTGGCGCAGCCGCTCGATCAGCTCGCCATCGCCTCACGCAAGGTCGCACACGGCGACTTCACCGCAAGGGTCGAGAAGAAGGGCAAATGCGGCGGCGAGATAGGAACGCTCGTGGACTCGTTCAACTCCATGACCGAGGAGCTGCAAAAGTCCGACCAGAACCGCCGTGAGCTTATCGCCAACATTTCGCACGAGCTGCGAACGCCGATGACGACCATTGCAGGCTTTGCCGACGGCATACTTGACGGCACGATACCCAAGGAGCAGGAGGAGCGCTATCTGCAAAAGATCGCAGACGAAACGCGCAGACTGTCCCGCCTCGTGCGGAATATGCTCGACCTGTCGCAGGCGGAGAGCAAGGCGACCGACAAGAGCCGCCGCACGAAGTTTGACCTCTCTGAGCTGACCTTAAAGACGCTTTTGAGCTTTGAGAGCCGAGCCTCGGAAAAGGACCTCGACGTCGATCCGCAGCTCCCCGAAGACCCCATCATGGTCTTTGCGGACGCCGACTCGATAACGCAGGTCATCTACAATCTGACCGACAACGCAATTAAATTTGCGGAGAAGGGCAGCACCATAAGCATCAGAGTATATAAAAAGAACGGCAAGGCGTTCGTCGCCGTGAAGAATCGGGGCGAGACCATCCCGCCGGACGATCTGCCGTACATCTTTGACCGCTTCCACAAGTCCGACCGCTCCCGCAGCATGGACAAGGACGGCGTGGGGCTTGGTCTGTACCTCGTCAAAACGATACTCAACAGCCACGACGAGGACATTGCGGTGTCGAGCCGGGACGGTATAACGGTCTTTGCCTTTACCCTGCCGCTTGCGTGAGACCCCGAAGGAGAACGATATGAACAAGGATTGGTACGAAACGGATAACTGGTACGCTCCCGCAGAGGACAAGCCCCTGCCGGAGGAGAAAAAGCAGAGCGGCAAAAAGCCCTCTGCCCTGCGGAGAGCATTCTCCGTGCTTATAGTCCTGCTGCTGCTTGCGTCGTGTACGCTGTCCGGCATTGCGATCGGGATGCAGCGGGGGCTTCCCGACTACTCCGACGGGGACGTCGGCGACGACTCAAGCGATACGCCCGCATATGATTTCGATTCCGGCAATATGCCCGAAGACTGGCACGACTTTTTTGAATATCTCTACCGCAGCGGTTCGACGCAGAGCACCGCCGCCGTCCCGATGGAGACGGTCTCCGAGCGTGGAAGCCTCAAGCTCGATGTCGTTGGCGAAAACGAGGGAGAGACTTTAAGCTACGGCGAGATATACGCAAAGTGCACACCGAGCATCGTGTATATAAAGGCTGCCGTCGAGGGCAAGACCGGCTACAACTGGGGTACCGGCATCGTCGCCTCCTCCGACGGCTACATCCTCACTAACACCCACGTTATCGAGGGCTGCAGCTACGCCGAGGTCGGAGTGTACGGCGGCAAGAGCTATGACGCTCTGCTTGTCGGCTACGACGCCGACACCGACGTTGCGGTCCTGAAGATCGACGCAAAGGGGCTTACGCCCGCAAGCTTTGCGCCCTCCTCCGGCGTCTCGGTGGGCGACGCCGCAATTGCGATAGGCAACCCCCTCGGCGAGGAGTATTGCCTCACGATGACCGACGGCATAGTGTCGGCGCTCGACCGCTCCGTGAACTATCAGGGCAAGACCATGCGTCTGCTCCAGACCAGCGCCGCAATAAACGAGGGCAACTCCGGCGGCCCGCTGATAAACGACAAGGGACAGGTCATCGGCATAACGAACATGAAGATAATCTCCGCCGCATCGGGCGTCGAGGGCATCGGCTTTGCCATCCCGACCGACACCGTGGTGCAGGTGGTGAATGCCATAATGGAGGACGGCGCCGTCTACGGCAGGGCGACGATCGGCATAACGGTCGGGCCCGTGACCGAGGAGATCGCCGAGTATTACGACATCCCCAACGGACTGTACGTCTCCGAGGTGAACGAGAAGTCCGACGCTTTCCGGCAGGGACTTTGCCCCGGCGACATCATCACACGGGTGAACGGCAAGCGCTGCACCGAGACCTCCGACATCGCAGACGCCAAAAACAAGTGCGAGGTCGGCGACAAGCTGAAATTCCGCATTTGGCGTGACGGCGAAACCATGGACATTACGGTCCGCATAATGGATTCCACCGATTTGACGGGCTGATTTCTGCTCATGCGGCGTTGAAGCCCTTGGAAATATAAAAAATATTCCCTGCGGGCTTCGCCTTGCCTGAACGAAAATCCGCTCCGTCAAATATAGAGCGGAGGAGTAGGGCTGATTTCCGCTCATGCGACGTTAAAGCCCTTGGAAATATAAAAATATTCCCTGCGGGCTTCGCCTTATCGCCACGAAAACCGCCCCGTCAAATATAGCACCATCTCATGGCTCTACACTTCCGAGGGAGAGAAAAGTCCTCAAAAACACACAGAATTCAGCCTATCGGCACCGCAAAAAGGCGGTGCCGAAAAATTTTTTCAAAAAAATAAAAAAATTTTCAAAAAAATAAAGGGAAATAAGAATTTGCGTCGTATAAGTATATTAGAGAGATTTTTTACGGCAGAAAGGAACGAGGTCAAATGGCGGAGCCGAGAGAAAAAAGAGAGCTTGCCGAGCGTATGTTCATCGGCAGCTACGGTCTACTGTCGGTCAATTCGGCAGGCAGGGCGATAGACGAACCCGAATGCCTCATACGCACCTGCTTTCAGCGGGACGTTGACCGCATCACGCACTGCAAGGCGTTTCGCCGCCTGAAGCACAAGACGCAGGTGTTCCTCCGTCCGGAGGGCGACCACTACCGCACGAGACTGACGCACACGCTGGAGGTCAGCAGACTTGCCCGAACGCTCGCACGGGCGCTGGAGCTCAACGAGGATCTGACGGAGGCGATAGCCCTCGGTCACGACCTCGGTCACACGCCCTTCGGACACGCCGGCGAGCGTGCGCTGCGCAAGCTTTGCTCCGGCGGCTTTAACCACTATGAGCAGAGCCTTCGAGTTGTGGACTGCATCGAGCGTGACGGCAGGGGACTTAACCTCTGCTACGAGACGAGAATGGGCATCCTGCACCACACGCACGGCGCACCCGACGACACCCTTGAGGCGATATGCGTCCGGCTGTCCGACCGCATCGCCTACATAAACCACGACATGGACGACGCCGTCCGTGCCGGGATACTCAAAAACAGCGACCTGCCCGCCGTGGTCAGGCAGCGCTGCGGCAACCGCAACAGCGAGCGCATCGACTCGTTTATAAAGGACCTCGTGGCAAACAGCGGCGGCGGTGAGATAAAAATGTCGCCTGCGATGCAGGAGGCATACGACGTGTTCCACGACTTCATGTACTCCGACGTGTACACGAACCCCGTCGCAAAGAGCGAGGAGAGCAAGGTGGACGGCATACTCGGCGGCATATTCGAGTTTTACTTAAAGCACCCGTGGGAGCTGCCGCAGGACTACACGCAGATAGCCGCAAGGGACGGCTTGGAGCGTGCGGTGTGCGACTATGTGTCCGGCATGACGGACGGCTATGCGATCGAAAAATTCGGCGAGATATTCATTCCCGCCGCATGGAGCGTCAAGTGACGCAGTTTTGGAAAGGAGGGCAATATGGCATTTTCCGAAAGCTTTTTGCAGGAGCTTACGGAGCGCAGCGACATCGTTGACGTCGTTGGCTCATATGTACGCCTCGGCAAAAAAAGCGGAGCGAATCTTTTCGGGCTGTGTCCGTTTCACAGCGAGAAAACGCCGTCGTTTTCCGTGTCGCCGGACAGACAGATATACCACTGCTTCGGCTGCGGCAAGGGAGGCGGTGTGATAAACTTCATCATGGAGATAGAAAATCTCACGTTTCCGGAGGCGGTGGAGTTTCTCGCAAAGCGTGCGGGCATGGCGATCCCGGAGCAGGAGGACGGCAGAGAGAGCAAAAAGCGCAGACGTATGCTCGACTTAAACCGGGACGCCGCAAAGTTTTTCTACTCCTGCCTTTCACTGCCGGAGGGCGCCGCCGCAATAAAATATATGGAGCAGCGCAGACTCAGCCCGCAGACCGCAAAGCGCTTCGGTCTGGGCTATGCGCCCGACTCGTGGGACGGGCTTATAAAGGCCATGACGAAAAAGGGCTACTCCGAATTTGAAATGAAGGATGCGGGACTTGTCAGAGCCGGGAAAAACGGCGGTCATTACGACACCTTCCGCAATAGGCTCATGTTTCCCGTCATCGACGTCAAGGGCGACGTTATCGGCTTTTCCGGCAGAATACTCGGCGACGGCGAACCGAAGTACATGAACAGCCCCGAAACGTCGGTATTCAACAAGAGCCGCAATCTTTTCGGATTAAACCTGGCTAAAAAGTCGAAGAGCGGATATATAATTCTATCTGAGGGAAATATAGACGTTGTGATGATGCATCAGGCGGGCTTCGACTCCGCCGTTGCGTCTCTCGGCACCTCGCTCACGCCGGAGCAGGCTCGGCTCATTTCACGCTACACGAGCGAGGTCGTCATCGCCTACGACAACGACGAGGCGGGGCGCAAGGCGTCCTCAAGGGCGATAGGTCTGCTCGAAAAGCTCGACCTAAAGGTGCGTGTGCTGAGTCTTTCGGGCGCAAAGGACCCCGACGAGTATATAAAGACCAAGGGTGCGGACGCATTCCGCAACCTCCTTGAAAAGAGCGAGAACCACATCGACTACCGTCTGCAAAGCATCACGGACAAATTTGACCTCTCGGTCGACGAGGAAAAGGTCGCCTTCGTCAAGGCGGCGGCGGACATGGTGGCACAGCTTCCCGGCTCGGTGGAGCGTCAGGTCTACGCAATGCGCATCGCTTCGATGACGGGCATGACAAAAGAGCTTGTCGTCTCCGAGGTCGAGCGCCGCAGAAAGAGGGCGCTGGCGTCGGCCCAAAAGCAGAGCGACCGTGAGCAGAGCCGCCCCGAAAAAATGTCTCAGCCGAGGGAGAAGGAGTTTCGCTACGAAAACCTCCGCTCTGCGACCGCCGAGGAGGGGCTTATCCGGCTGCTGTTTCTCGATCAGGGGCTGTGCCGGGGCAAAGAGCTTCCGCCGCCGGAGGATTTCACCTCACCTGCGCTGGCGGACATATACAGGGTGCTGAAGGGCAAGGTCGAAAACGGCGACATCGTGAGCATCGCCTCCATGAGTGCGGCACTGCCGCCGGAGGAGGTGTCGCTGCTTGCGGAGCTTCTGCAAAAGCCGGAGGCACTGCGAAACGGTGATAAAGCACTCGCCGACTACATAGAGAGAATAAGGCAGCAGAAGGAGCTAAGTGAGCCCGGCGGCGACCTTTTGAGCCTTGCAAATAAGTATAAAAAAACCAAAGGATATGGGGGACAATGATATGAGCAAAACTACCGGCAAAAACGGAGCCGACGAAAGCGTGGTCGAAAACGTACAGCCCGCAGCGGAGCTTACAGACGACAAGAAGCCGCAGGAGGCAAAGACCCCGGAGGAAAGACTTGCAGAGCTTTTTGCGAAGGCGAAGAAGAACGGCAAGATCTCCGCAAAGGAGATCGCAGCGCTCGACGAGGCGGGCATCGACCCCGAAGCCATAGGCAAGTTTTACGAGTCGCTTGAAGCGGTGGGCATCGAGGTGGACATCGGCGGCGACGATCTGCTGCCCATTTTGGACGACGACGGCATTATCCCGGAGCTTGAGGAGATCGAGGAGGTCACGGAGGAGGAGATCCACGAGACCGAGGCCATGGCGGACAATTACTCGACCGACGACCCCGTGCGTATGTACCTCAAGGAGATAGGCAAGGTGCCGCTTCTGACCCCGGAAGAGGAGGTCGCACTGGCGATACGCATGAGCGAGGGCGACGAGGAGGCAAAGCGCCGCATGGCGGAGGCAAACCTGCGCCTTGTCGTGTCCATCGCAAAGCGCTACGTCGGCAGGGGAATGCTGTTTCTCGACCTCATTCAGGAGGGCAACCTCGGTCTTATAAAGGCGGTCGAAAAGTTCGACTACACCAAGGGCTATAAGTTCTCGACCTATGCGACCTGGTGGATACGTCAGGCGATAACCCGTGCGATAGCGGATCAGGCACGCACCATAAGGATCCCCGTCCACATGGTCGAAACGATAAACAAGGTCATAAGAGTGTCCCGCCAGCTTCTTCAGGAGCTGGGTCACGACCCCTCGGCGGAGGAGATCGCCGCAGAGATGGGTATGCCCGTCGATAAGGTGCGTGACATCCTCAAGATAGCGCAGGAGCCGGTGTCGCTCGAAACGCCTATCGGCGAGGAGGAGGACTCCCACCTCGGCGACTTCATCCCCGACGAGGACGCATCGGAGCCGTCCGAAGCGGCAAGCTTCTCACTGTTAAAGGAGCAGCTCATGGACGTTTTGGATACGCTCACGCCGAGGGAGAAAAAGGTTCTGGAGCTGCGTTTCGGCATCGTTGACGGCCGCACCCGCACCCTTGAGGAGGTCGGCAAGGAGTTCAACGTCACCCGTGAGCGCATCCGTCAGATCGAGGCAAAGGCGCTGCGCAAGCTGCGTCACCCCAGCCGCAGCAAGAAGCTTCGTGATTTTCTGAATTGATATTCGTGTGGAGGAAGAGTATGAGCGAGAATACTGAAGGAACGGCTTTGGCCGAAAAGGAAAAAAAGACGGCGTCGCCCGACGAGATGCTTTCGCAGCTTCTGGAAAACGCCAAAAAGAGCGGCAGAGTTGCGGCAAAGGACATCGCCGCCGCCGAGGAAGCGGGTGCGCCCGCCGAGGCGCTGGCACGCTTCTATGATGCGATCGACGCCGCAGGCATCGAGATCGACATCGGCGCCGAGGATCTGCTGCCGCCCGTCGAGGACGACGGCGCCGACGTCTCCGCTGAGATCGAGGACACCGACGCCTACACCGCCGACTCGATGCGTATGTACCTGCGTGACATCGGCAAGGTGCCGCTGCTCACGGCGGAGGAGGAGCTTGCCGCCGCCGAGAAAATGAGTCAGGGCGACGAGGAGGCGCGCAGACTGATGACGGAGGCTAATCTGCGCCTCGTCGTCTCCATCGCAAAGCGCTACGTCGGCAGGGGAATGTCGCTGCCCGACCTCATTCAGGAGGGCAACCTCGGTCTTATTAAGGCGGTCGAGAAGTTCGACTACACCAAGGGCTACAAGTTCTCGACCTATGCGACCTGGTGGATACGCCAGTCCATAACCCGTGCGATAGCCGATCAGGGACGCACGATCAGAATCCCGGTACATATGGCGGAGACGATAAACCGTGTCATACGCTGCTCACGTCAGCTTCTTCAGGAGCTGGGGCGTGAGCCGACGCCGGAGGAGATAGCCAAGGAGCTCGATATGCCCGCCGAGAAGGTGCGCTACACGCTGAAGATAGCGCAGGAGCCGGTGTCGCTCGAAACGCCCATCGGCGAGGAGGAGGACTCCCACCTCGGCGATTTCATCCCCGACGAGGACGCATCGGAGCCGATGGAGGCCGCAAGCCTCACGCTTTTGAGAGAGCAGCTTTCCGAGGTTTTAGATACGCTCACGCCCAGAGAGCGCAAGGTCTTGGAGCTGCGCTTCGGCATGGTCGACGGACGCTGCCGCACCCTTGAGGAGGTCGGCAAGGAGTTTGACGTCACCCGTGAGCGCATCCGTCAGATCGAGGCGAAGGCGCTGCGCAAGCTGCGTCACCCCAGCCGCAGCAAGAAGCTCCGTGATTTTCTGAATTAACAACAAAAAAGACTTGACAAGTAAACGACCGTTCACTATAATGCGTGGTGAACGGTCGTTTACTATGGAGGTACCCCATGACGGATACAAAGGAACGGATATTGGAAAGCGCCCTGCGCCTGTTTGCAAGGGACGGCTACGAGGCGGTCTCGGTGAGCATGATCGCCGGGGAGCTTGGCATGACGAAGGGTGCGCTTTATAAGCACTACAAAAGCAAGCGGGACATTTTCGACAGCATCGTCGAGAGAATGTACCGCACGGACGCAGAGCGCTCACGGCAGTTCGGCGTGCCGGAGGAGAGCTTCGACGCAGCGCCGGAGAGCTACTGCGGCGTGTCGTGGGAGAGCCTTGCGGCGTTCACGCTGGCGCAGTACGATTTTTGGACGCAGGACGCTTTTGCGTCAAACTTCCGCAGGATGCTGACGCTGGAGCAGTACCGCAGCGAGGAGATGGCAAGGCTCTACCGGGGCTGTCTCGTCGAGGGTCCCGTGGAGTACACGGAGAGCATTTTTGCGGAAATGGCGGCAAAGGGGCGGCTTTGCGGCGGCGAGCCGAGACAGCTTGCGCTTGAGTTTTATGCGCCGATGCTTCTGCTGATAAGCGTTTCTGACCTTACGGGCGAGAGCCAAAGGGACGCCCTGCGGCGGCACGTCGAGAGCTTTGTGCGGCGCTGCACGCCGACGGAAAATTAAAGGAGCAACAAATGGAATATGTTAAAAGTAAAAAGTACGACACCGAGGAGCTGCAAAGCATGATAATGGGACCGAATCCCGTGAAGCTTTGCGAGGAGCTGCTGGTCGGAAATCAAATACCCGAAAATGCGGTCGTGTGCGACCTCGGCAGCGGCAGCGGGCTTACGAGCGTGTTTCTTGCAAAGGAGTACGGCTTTGTCGTGTACGCAGCGGACCTGTGGAGCGACCCCGTTGAGAACAGGCGCTTTTTCGACCGCATGGGTCTTGACCGCAGCCGCATAATTCCGGTCAAGGCGGATGCGACCGATCTGCCGTTTGAAAAGGAGTTTTTCGATGCGGTCGTCAGCACGGATTCCTACAACTACTTCGGTCGTGACGAACGCTACCTCGACGACAAGCTGCTGCCCTTCGTAAAGCCGGGCGGGTATATCTGCATTGCGATCCCCGGCATGAAAAAGGACTGTCACGACGCCCTGCCGCCGGAGCTGCTGCTTTCGTGGACGCCGGAGCAGCTTGAGTATATGCACGATCTGAGCTACTGGACGGCACTGGTGAAAAAGTGCGTCGGCGCCGAGCTTGTGAGTGCAAAGGAGATGGAGAGCAACTCCGAGGTGTGGGCGGACTGGCTAAAGCAGGACAACGAGTACGCAGTCGGCGACCGCAAGTCGATGGAAGCCGGCGGCGGGAAGTATCTCAATTTCATCTCGATAGTGCTGAGAAAGAAGTAAAATGAAGACCCCGTCCGACCTCCGACAGGAGGCGGGACGGGATTTTTTGCGCCCCTTTGCACCAAATCCGCAAAACCGTTTAGAATGGATTGAGGAGGGGACGGAATGGAGCTTGGAATAGCGGGCGTTGCGGCGATAACGGTCATCGCATATCTCATAGGGCAGGCGCTCAAGGCGAGCACTCTCAACAACAAGTGGATCCCGGTGATATGCGGCGTCTGCGGCGGCGCTCTCGGAGCCGTCGCAGTGCGCATAATGCCGGACTTTCCGGCGACGGACTATATCAGTGCGGTCGCAGTCGGCATAGTGTCGGGTCTTGCGGCGACCGGCATAAATCAGATCGGCAAGCAGATAGGGAAGGACAAAACGAATGAAAAATGAATGATGAATAGTGAATAATGAAAAATCGGCAAACCTCACCAAAGGTTTGCCGATTTTTGACGATATGCATAGTGGTGCAAAGGGCGTTCTTGCCCTCAGAAAGGAGGAGCGGCGGAGCGGGTGAGAGGCGTTTTTTGCGCTTTACAAAAAAAATCGTCGCAAGCTGAGCGAAGCTTGCGACGACGTGGTGCTCCAGCGGAGATTCGAACTCCGGCTTTTGCCGCACTTCGTGCGGAAAAGCGAGAGAGATTTAAAGCCCGTCGGCTCGCTGCAGACGCAGCAACCGCCGACGATGGCAAGTGTCCGGAGTTCTTGATAAAGCAATTTAATAACACCTTTTCACTATTCACTATTACTTATTAACTGAAAACAGACGGTCAGTGACCGTCTGTTTTCTTGGTGCTCCAGCGGAGATTCGAACTCCGGACACCCTGCTTAAAAGGCAGGTGCTCTGCCTACTGAGCTACTGGGGCATATATGTTTTGGCTGGGATGGCGGGACTCGAACCCACTATATCAGAGTCAAAGTCTGAGGTGTTACCATTACACTACATCCCACCATCTTAGTTAGTAGAGGCCGGACCTAAATCCGGCCTCTTTATATGGGGTGGGTAAAGGGACTCGAACCCTCGACACCCGGAACCACAATCCGGTGCTCTAACCAACTGAGCTACACCCACCATAATTTTTAATTGGCACGCCAAGAGGGATTCGAACCCCCGACCTACTGCTTAGAAGGCAGTTGCTCTATCCTGCTGAGCTATTGGCGCATATTCAAACCGACCTGCCCAAAAGGATTTGGAGCGGGCGATGGGAATCGAACCCACGTATCCAGCTTGGAAGGCTGGTGTTCTACCATTGAACTACGCCCGCACGGGCGCTCCCTATGTTCAGCTTTAAGATAATACCAGTTTCAAAGCCGATTGTCAATATTTTTGCCCGATTTTTTTCGTTTTGCCCTCCGATTTGTAAATTTTCCTTTAATGACGCAGCTTTCGTCTGCCTTCGCCCGCATTACTTATAATATATCGCTTGAAAAATACTGTCCCGTGCTATATAATTTCCCTGTATTTTTTTCATCGGAGGTTATATTTTTTATGGTTGAAATTACTTTTAAGGTCGGAGATATCGACTACGATAAAACCATCGACAAATTCCTGCCGGATATAATGAAGATCCTTCAGGAGGGCGAGGGTACCAATATAATTGTACGCAAGGCCGTTTCCGCAAAGCCTGAGCTTGCAATGAAGCTCATTAAGGGCGTCGTTTCTGCGATGAGCCAGTCCCAGAAGGATTCGCTCACCGTCAAATTCCTCAACATGAAGGCGGCCGACATTTGCAGAAAGCTCAACCACTACACCTCGACGTCGGGTCTCGACCTCGTGCTGACCGACGCCGTGGCATTCAAAAAGTAAATTCAAAGGAGGAACGACCATGAGTAAGCCCATACTGAAGCGCAGCGAGGTCGCCGAAAAGGACACCTGGAACCTCGGCGATATTTTTAAAAGCGACGAGCTTTGGCGCAGTGAATACGAAAACCTCAAAGCCGCCCCCGAAAGCATCCTCAAGTACAGGGGCAGACTCGGCGAAAGCGCCGGGCTGCTGCTCGGCTACTTCCGCCTGAGCGACGAGATCTCCGTCCGCCTCGGCAAGCTGTACGGCTACGCAAGCTGCAAGGGCGACGAGGACACCGGCAACAGCTTCTATCAGGATATGCGCAGCAAGGCGATGAGCGTGTACGTTGCGATCGGCAGCGCAAACGCATTTGCCGCACCTGAGATCATGAGCATCTCCGACGAGACCCTCGACAAGTTCTACGCCGAGTGTCCCGATCTTGAGACCTATCGCCGCAGCATCTATCAGATGCGCCGCAGAAAGGAACACATCCTGTCCCCCGAATGCGAGACGCTGCTTGCCTCCGCAGGCGAGATGGCGGATTCGCCGGACAGCATCGGCAGCGTTTTCAGAAACGCAGACCTCAAGTTCCCCGACGTTGTGGACGCAGACGGCGTGGCGCACCCGCTGACCGGCGGCAGCTTTGTTCCGCTGCTCGAAAGCTCCGACGTGAACCTTCGCAAAAAGACCTTCGAGACCTATTACGATCGCCTCGGCGAGTTTAAAAACACCATCGCCGCAACGCTTGACGCTCAGTTTAAGCAGCTGAGATTCTTCGCCGGAGCGAGGAAGTATTCCTCCACTCTGGAAGCGGCGCTCGATGTGACCGAGGTCCCCGTGAGCGTTTACATGAACCTCATCGAAGCGGTCCACGCCAACATGGACAAGATGTACCGCTACGTTGCCCTGCGCAAGAAGCTGCTCGGCGTTTCCGAGCTTCATATGTACGACGTGTACACGCCCATCGTGTCCGACGCCGCAACGGAGATAAGCTTCGAGCAGGCGAAGGAGACCGTGCTTGAGGCGCTTGCAGTCCTCGGCGACGACTATGTTGCAATGCTCAAGGAGGGCTTTGAAAACCGTTGGATCGACGTTTACGAGAACGTCGGCAAGCGTGGCGGAGCCTACTCCTCCGGTGCCGCACGTCCGCACCCCTATGTTCTGCTCAACCACAAGGACAACCTCGACTGCCAGTTCACCCTTGCGCACGAGATGGGTCATGCGCTGCACAGCTACCTCAGCTGCCGCAACCAGCCCATATCCACCTCCGACTATGTGATATTTGTCGCCGAGGTCGCCTCCACCTGCAACGAGGTGCTGCTCATGCGCCACCTTCTCGGCAAAACGCAGGACAAGAAGGAGCGTGCGTATCTCATAAACCACTTCCTTGACCAGTTCAAGGGAACGGTCTACCGTCAGACGATGTTTGCGGAGTTTGAGCTTGAGATGGGCAGAATGAGCGAGGCGGGCGAGTCCCTCACCGCCGACGCACTGTGCGCAAAGTACCTTGAGCTCAACAAGCTGTACTTCGGACCCGACATGGTGTCCGACGACGGCATAGCGCTTGAGTGGGCGAGAATACCGCACTTCTTCTACAACTACTATGTGTTCCAGTATGCGACCGGCTTCTCCGCCGCAGTTGCGATAGCGAACCGCATACTCAAGGAGGGCGAGAGCGCCGTCAAGGATTACAAGCGCTTCCTCTCCGGCGGATGCAGCACCGATCCCATCTCGCTGCTGAAGATCGCAGGCGTTGACATGAGCACGCCGCAGCCCGTGAACGAGGCGCTGTCCCTCTTCGGCGAGCTGATCGACGAGATGGAAGAGCTGATGAAGTAAAAATATTAAAATCACCGTATCGGCAGATACGGTGATTTTTAAACAGACGGCGGAGACAACATGAAATTCATTTGCAAGCCCCCGCCTTGAAGAATGAGTGAGGTAAACCATGGAACAGAACCGGCAACCGCCGAAGTGGAGGGAAACCTGCGACCCGTTTGCACTGCCGTATCGCAGCTTCCGCCCCACAAAGATCCTCGGCTACCCCCACGCACGGAACGACGTGTTTTATGCGCAGGGCGAGCTTGAGGGCAAGCGGGTCTATGCATATATCAAAGCGTCAAGATACGGAAACGAACCGCTTAAAAATGAGCTTTCCGTTCTGACGCAGCTTGACGGTGAGCTTATCCCGAAGCTGCTTGATTTTGGCACGGGCGAGCCGACGTTTTCCGTGACGGGCGCACTTCCGGGACAGCGCCTGTCCGCAATTGTCGGAGATAATCACGATCTGCGATCCCTGAAATACATGAGAAAGTACGGAAAAGCGCTTGCGGTGCTGCACTCCGAAACGCCGGAGGTGCAGCCTCAGTGCGAACGCACGTTTTTCCGGCGTCCGACGGACGAGTTCTTGGAAAAGCTCGGTTTGGCATATTTGGCGGATTACTTTAAGAACGCCCCGCAAAACGGCAAAACGGTGTTTTGCCACGGCGATTTTCACTATGCAAACGTGCTGTGGGACGGAGAAGAGCTTAGCGGAATATTGGATTTTGAGCTGGCGGGCTATGGGAACAGAGACTTTGACATTGCGTGGGCGCTCTTTCTGAGACCGGGACAGCAGTTTTTAAAGACACACGAAGAACAGGCGGCGTTTCTCGACGGATACGCCGAGTGCGGAAGCTGTGACCTTGACGCCGTTCGTTACTATATGGCGCAGTGCTATGTGCATTTTCTCGGTTTTTGCGCCGACGACGGCGATTATTGCAGGTATGCACGCACATGGTTAAGCCGACTCCCGTCAGCTTAAGTGAGAACTGCGCTTCAAATTGACGGCTCTCTACAACAAAAAGCACACCCTCCGGGCATTCTGCCCGGAGGGTGTGCTCCCCTTATGCTTATATTCAGGAGAAGGTGCGGCTGAGGTCACGCTTGTGCTGACTTTTTGCGTGCATCCTGCCGATCTTCTCAAGCGCTTCCTCGGACACCTCGCCGTGCAGCAGATAGGTGTCAAGCTCGCTGTACTTTATGCCGCCCTCGACGGTCTCGTTGTCGTACTTCACGGTCGAGGGAGCCTTGTTCACGATGAAGTCGGGCGCCTTGAGAAATGCGAGAAACTCGTAGATTTCGGTTGCGGTGAGGTCGGATATGGGGTTAAAGTCGTATGCGCCGTCGCCCCACTTCGTAAAGAAGCCGAGGAAGCGCTCGCTGCGGTTGCCGGTCCCGGCGACTATGCGCCTTTCGGAGCCTGCGATGGCGTACAGCGTGGTCATGCGAAGCCTCGGCGCAACGTGCGCTTCGGCGACCTCGCTCAGCTCGACGACGTTTTTGAGCGCTCTCAGCTCGGACGCCTTGACCTCGGTTATATCGACGTACCTCGTTTCGATGCCGTAGGCTTCGGCGAGGGCGTATGCGTCCTTGGTGTTCTGCTCGAAGGACTGGTCTGCGCTGGGCATAATGACGCCCACGGTGTCGTCGCAGGCGGCCTTGCACAGTATTCCAACGAGTGCGGAATCCTTGCCGCCGGAGTTGCCGTAGACAATGCCCTTTGCGGTGCTTCGAGAGAGCATATCCTTTATAAACCACACACGGTTGCGGAACTCCTCCGCATAGTCTCGCTTGGAAAGCGCCGTGTCGTTTTTGCTTTGCATATCGTTCATGTTGTGCCACCTCCGGGATAGACAGCATTATACTAAGCTTTTCGGGCAATATCAAGAGTTAAGACAGCATAAAGAACAATGATTTTAATTCTGTCTTTTTCTCTGCGCCTCGGCGATGCGCACAAGGAGCCGAACGATCCCCTCCGGGACGCCGCCGCAGATGCAGATGTTGCGGATGGAGCTTCCGACGGCGCAGCTCATCATCATGCGGAAGGTGGGGTCCGACATATCCGGCTTGCAGCCGTTTTTGCTCGCAAGCAGCGCCGCTGCCGCCTTGTACAGCAGCCGCATCACGGGGGAGACGGGCATCATCTCCTCGATGCAGCTGTCAAGGTCGAAGCCCTTCTTGGGGCTTAAAAGCTCCGAGCGCTTTTTGCCCATGAGCTTTTCCCAGTCCGCAAGCGGCGGAGCGCCGCAGGGCTTTTCGTACCACGTTCCCGCAAGGGACGGGGCTGCGCTCTTCGTATTGCCGAACGCCGTGGGAGCATAGTCGAGGCTCAGTCCGCCGACGCACAGGCGATAAACGCCCTCTGGCACGACCCAGCCGCCGTTATTCCAGACGGCAAAGCTGCGGGAGCTTATTGGCAGGCTCACGCTTGCGCTCTCGCCGGGCTGTAATACCGGCTTTGCAAAGCCTTTAAGCTCACGCTTCGGTCTGAATATCTCCCCCTTGGGCGGCTCTATATAGAGCTGCACGACCTCGGCCCCAAGACACTCACCCGTGTTCGTGACGGTGACGGTGACGGACTTTCCGTCGCAGCTTAGGTCGGAGTAGGCAAAGCTCGTGTAGCTCAGCCCGTGACCGAAGGGGAACAGCGGCTTTACGCCGGAGGCGTCGTAATAGCGGTAGCCGACGAAAATACCCTCACGGTACTCGGCGTCCCTCTCACCGTAGACCTCGGCGGAGGGGACGTCCCCGTACCTTACGGGCCAGCTCTCGGCAAGTTTGCCGGAGGGGTTTGCCTTGCCCGTCAGAAGGTCGATTATCGCTTCACCGCCCGCCTCGCCGGGCAGACCCATGTACAAAACGGCGTTCACGTCGTCTATCCACGGCAGCTCGACGACGCTGCCGCACAGCAGCACGACGACCGTGTTGGGGTTTGCCGCCGCCACCTCGGAGATCATGCGCAGGTGACCGTCCGGCATACGCATATCACGTCTGTCAAGCCCCTCGGACTCGTAGTCGTCGCAAAGTCCGGCAAAGACCACGGGGGTGTGAACGCTTTTCGCAAGCTCGACCGCCTCATGTATCAGCTTGTCGTCCGTGCTGCCGTCACTGCGGCAGCCCTCGGCAAAGGGGTAGTCTGCGCAGTCGATCGGATTTTTGAGGTCAAAGGGGTTTATGTGGCTTGAGCCGACGCCCTGATAGCGCAGCTCCTTTGCCATGTGACCTATCATGCAGGCGCTGCCTCGGAGCGGGAGCGCACCCTCGTTTTTCATCAGCACGGCGCTTTCGGACGCCGCCCTGCGTGCAAGCCTGTGGTGCGCCATCATGTCGCAGGGAGCCTGCGTGACGCTCTCGGAGCGCAGGGCAAATTCGGCGACACGCTCGGCGTTTTTCTCAAGGTCGCTGCGGGAGAGTTCACCCCGGCGCAGCGCCTTCAAAACGGCGCTTTTGCCGTAGCCGCTGCCGCCGGGCATCATCAGGTCGCAGCCGCTTTTCACGGCGGCGCAGCGGTCGTAGACCGCACCCCAGTCGGAAACGACGAAGCCCTCAAAGCCCCACTCGGAGCGCAGTATCTTTTGCAGCAGCCGACGGCTTTCGCCGGTATGCTCGCCGAGGAGCTTGTTGTAGCTCGACATCACCGCCCACGGCTTCGACTCCCGCACCGCAGTCTCAAAGCCCGCAAGGTAAATCTCACGCAGCGTGCGCTCGTCCATGAGACTGTCGGAGAAGAAGCGGCACTCCTCCTGCGAGTTTGCGGCAAAGTGCTTGATGCAGCTTCCGACGCCGCCGGACTGCATACCCCTGACGAATGCGGCGGCAAGCTTGCCGGAGACGTGCGGGTCCTCGGAGAAGTATTCGAAGTTCCGCCCGCACAGGGGGTTGCGCTTTATGTTGAGTCCGGGACCGAGGACGAGCGACACGCCGGTCGCCCTCGCCTCCTCGCCTATCGCCTTGCCGATGTCGGACAGAAGCGAGGGATCCCAGCTGCACGCAGTCGAGACTGCGGCGGGGAAGCAGGTGGCGGGGTCGGAGACGTTGATGCCGAGGTTGTCGGCGTCGTCCGGCTGGCGGCGAAGCCCGTGGGGTCCGTCGCACATCATGGCGCTCGGAATGCCGTATTCGGGAAAGGCGGCGGTGTGCCAGCAGTCTGCGCCCTCGCACAGACGGAGAAGCTCGGAGTCGCTCATCTTCCCGACGGCGGCTTTTGCGCTGCGAATATGTTCGTTCGGCATGGTCTGACCTCCGTTCGGTTTTGGTTTGTTTCCATTATATTATTGTCCCGCCTCCCCCGTCAAGCGCCGAAAATGCTCGGAAGTTGCACTTGATAGTATAATTCACCGATAAAAAACTCGGCAACACACAAAGTGTTGCCGAGTTTTTGTTATGAAATGAGCAGAAAAGCCCTGCGCCGCTCACTTTTTTACGATGTCATCTATATTTGTCTTACCGACAATGTAATGAGGTCTGTGCTTGGACTCCTGATAGATCTTTGCAAGATAGCTGCCCATAACACCCATGCAGAACAGTTGGACGCCCGCAATAAACAGCATTATACAAACGAGCGATGCCCAGCCCTCAACGGAGCCGCCGTACACGAGCTTACGGACAAAGACGAACACTATTGCAAGCAGCGACACAAGCACGAAGAAGAATCCGACCCAAGCGGATATCATAAGCGGCGCCTGTGAAAAGTTGACCATACCGTCGATCGCATATTTAAACAGCTTCCAGAAGCTCCATTTTGTTTCGCCTGCGGCACGCTCGACGTTTTCATACGAAAGCCAATATGTTTTAAAGCCTATCCAACCGAATATGCCCTTTGAGAATCTGTTCGCTTCGCCCATTGACACGATGGTGTCCACCATTTCACGCCTCATCAGACGAAAGTCTCTTGCTCCGTCAACGACGTTCGCATCGGATATTCTGTTGATGATCTTATAGAACGCACGGGCAAAGAAGGATCGAACGGGAGGCTCTCCGGCTCTGGTGACTCTTCGGGTCGCAACGCTGTCGTACTCGCCCTGTTCGAGTATTTCCACCATCTGAGGAAGAAGCGACGGAGGATCCTGCATATCCGAGTCCATGACCGTGACATAGTCGCCCTTTGCGTTGCAGAAGCCTGCGTACATCGCTGCCTCCTTGCCGAAGTTTCTCGAAAACGAAATGTACTTTACACGAGGATCCCCGTCTGCAAATTCGGTTATCAGATCGAGCGTAGAGTCCTTCGAGCCGTCGTTTATGAACAGGTATTCAAAGTCATACTCGGACATTTTGGCGGATACCTCCGTCAGCGCCTTGTAGAGAATACCGAGTCCGGCTTCCTCGTTGTAGCAGGGTATGATGAGCGAAATAAGTTTTCTCATATCTAATCTCCTATGTATTTGTAGAAGCAAGCGTAATCATTGCTTTCCTGCAAGATGTAGTCGTTCTCCAGTATCTCGTCTACTCCCTCGTCCGTCATTTGTTTTCTTGTTATTACCCATGCGGGATGCTCGGTGCTGAGGTAATTCAGAAAATCTCCGTAAACGTCGGTGACCGGGGTCGTCCACCAGCGCTGTAGGATGTAGTACTTATAGCAGGGTACGATGTCACAGTCCATGTACCATTCGGGAGGTATGTCATAGCCTATCACCGAGCTGCGATCTTCTTCGGGGATAATTTGTGCGCTCTCGTTCATCTGACTGTATCTGTCGTAGGATATGTCGGTCAGGTACCCTTTGTATATCGGCGCCGCCGCTCTGTATGCGGCAAAGCCGATATACACGATTACGATCACTCCAAGCACGGCGGCTAAGGTGTCTTTCCGTTTTTTTAAAGCCGAGCGCAGATCTGCGGACGGTACCGCCAGAGCGACCGCAACCGTAAACATCGGGATCGCATTTGTGAAGTAATGCTCGTAGATATTTGCGTACACAAGCATCAGTAGGCTAAGCGCCGCCGATGTCAGCATTGTCAGAAACAGCGGCTTTGTCATGCTCCTCCGCTTCACGATGAAAACGGCGATCGAAAACACTATCGGGGCGTATAGCATCACATAAAACGGGAGCTTGGCGTTCAGAATTCCGGCGTGGGTGCTTTCGCCTGCATATATGAGATTGTACAGAAATGACGCATACAGCATCTCATAAAGAGCGCCGTGCAGATAAAAGTACAGACAGACGGGGAGCGCTACGAGCGCTATACCCGCAAGCCCGGCAAGAAGATTTGCAAACAGGCTGCCGTACTGCTTTTTTACGATAAGATCAATGGCAATGCACAATATCAGCGCACATATTATGAGAGCGTTGTTTATGCGTATAAACGCTATCGTGCCGAATGCGATACCGTAAAAAAACGCATATGACGCAGGGTGCTTCTCATTACCCGAAACGAAGTATTTTATCGCAAAATACAGGCTGATATAAACAAAGGGGAGGCTGTAGTCCTCACTTAGATTACCGTGACAGAAAACGGCGAACAGCACCGCCGCCGACGCTGCGAGCGGGATAAAGGACTTTGCTTTCAGCTCTCGGCATATTTTCTCGATCGCAGCGACCGATACCAGCATGGCAATGCATTCGAGCAGCCAAATTCCGGTCCTGCCGCCGATTTTCCAACCGAGTGCCTGAATGAAAAACAAAATCGGTCCCTTGTGGTCAAACAGGTCAACGTAGCACAGCTTGCCCTCTGCCATACCCTTGCCAATCAGCATGAAGATCGCAGAGTCGCTGTTGTTGTAGTATGGGAACAGCGGGCTTGTATACGCACAGCAGAACAGCATGCCCGCAAATACCGACACAAGAATAAGAGTGATGTGCTTGATTTTACCGCTTTTTGACAGCAAAGAGTTCATTGCAGCTCCTTCCGTTCAATTCAAAGCAATTGAATATGATCGTGCCTAAGATAAGGGGAATATAAATGTAGTAATCCATTCCTTCAAAGAATGTGCGGACAAATGCAAAGCTGCAAAGGGCGAGCGGGATGCCTCCCCGCACTCGCCTGAAGGTCGAGGCGAAGATCAGAACAACGAGCGTCATGCCGATAAGCCCCGTCGAAACAAGGAGCGTGAGGTAAACGAGGTGAGCGCCGTTGGTGTCGCTGTGAAGCTGCTCGTACATGAAGCCGCTGCCGAAGATCTTCCCGAACAGATCACTTCCGAGGAACATGTTCCACGCATTTCTTATGCCGGTTTCACGGCCGGAGGTGGAGTCGCTATCAACGAGTCGGCTGAAATCGCTGCTTTTTATGGCAATGTATCCAGCCGCAAAAGCAAGGATCATCAAAACCGCAAACAGCGTTCCCTTTGCGGGATTCTTCTTATAGATCGCACGGATCTCCGACAGGAGCAGGATAAGAACACCGGCGACGGTGCAGAAGAATGCACCTCGGCACTGGCTGTACATCAGCGCATATGCAACAAACAGCGTTGCCGCTCCGAACACGAGCTTGTGCCTGCCTCCCTTGAGCAGATACGCAATGCCGATGAGAGCAGCCATGCCGAAGGGGTAGGCGTTTTTGTTCCTGTTTATATGTGCGCCGTTGAAGATCATGGTGCCGTCTCTTGCGACACTTAGGTCGTTGTACGGATTGTAATAGAACATGATCGCAGCACAGACGACCGAGGCGGCAAAGCAGGCAAACAGAATGAATCTGATCTCCGCTTTTGACCAGCCCGTTCCGACGACCGCCCAAAACATGAGGACGTAAAGAACGGCCGCACCGCCGTTCATAAATTCGTCGGAGTTCCAGTCGTTAAGCACCAGCACCAGCGCAAAATACGCAGCGGTCGCAAGAGCGATGTTGCGGGCCGCAAAGCGCAGAGAACCGCTTTGCAGCGCCTTGACGACAAGCAAAAAGATGATCAGAGGTCTGAAAGTCAAGGTCAAAGCGTCCGGTACCCTCTCAAAAAGGATCTGGGACAGGACGATAAAGAATACTGCCGCAACGACGATGCACGAAAGCGAAAGCCTTGGGTTTTCGTCGTAATATTCATTTGTCATACGAAAATCTTGCATGTAAACCCCTTGTTGACGGACGTGCGTTTATCGCAGATAAATTTCGGTCATCAGCTCCGCCGTGGCGGACACGTCAAAGCGCTGCTTTACGGCGGCGCCGCTCGCCGAGCGTTCGGGCGCAGAGAGCAGAGCCTTTGCCCAAACGCCGTCGTCTGCGCTCAGCGGCAGATACACCGCTCTGCCGTCGGCGTTCGTGTCCTGCGGCACAACGTCCGAGGCGACGCAGGCAAGACCGTTTGCCTGAGCCTCTATCATCGCCATGCCGAAGCCCTCGTAGCGTGACGGGAACAGGAAAACGTCCATCGCCTGATACATATTTTCAACGTCCCTGTGCGCCCCGGCAAAGACGACCCTGTCACCCAAGCCGAGCGCTTCGACGCTGCGGCGCACCTCGTCCTCGTTTTCGCCGTCGCCGACCAAAAGCAGGGCGGCGTTTTCCCGGTTTTTCGACAGCTCGGCGAACACGGAGAGTATCTTTTCGTGATTCTTCGCCGGGTTAAAATGCCCGACGTGACCCACGACGAATTTGTCATCAAGCCCGTAGTCTGCACGGACTCTTTCACGCACCTCGGCATTGAATGCAAAGCGCTCGCAGTCGATGCCGTCCGGCATGACGAGCGTTCTGCCATCGCTCATGCAGCGCTCGCCGAACACATAGCGGCACGCCTTTTCGGAGCAGCCGAGCATCAGCGTGGCGTTTTTGCGGATGAGATGCCGCATCGCCGTGCGATACGCCCTCCGCAGAAGGGACGAGCCTTCGCCCGTGTCGGCGTTGTGGGCGTGGGCGATCCTGACGGGAACGCCGCAGCGTTTCGCCGTTTTCAGTACAAGCCCGGAGTAGAAAAACACATGGCTGTGCACGGCGTCGAAGGGGCCGTCCTCCGTGAGGACACGGCGCAGGCTTTTGCACAGGCTGAGCTCCGGCGAAAAGTAAAATGTCCTGCCGCCGAGAGAGCGGGCCTCGCTGTCCGACATGGACTCCTGCCCTGAGGTGAGCGCAAAATCAAACTGCACCTTCGACCTGTCTATGCGGCGGTAGGCGTTCATCACGAAATTCGCCACGCCGCCGGAGTCGAGAGCCGCAAAAACGTGAAGAACTCTTTTAGGCTCCGACATCCCGTGCCTCCTTTGCAAATTCGCCGTAGAAGCTGCGGCGGCGTTCCGTGAGCTTTTCCCTATCGAAATCCTTTGCACGCTCAAAGTTTGCCTTTGCCGTTTCGCAAAGACGGTCGGGCGTGAGGTCGGAGAGCATTTTCGCTATTGCCCGAACGTCGCCCCGACCGAAAATCGCCGTCTCGCCTACAAGCTCCGGCATACCTCCCGTTTTGGAGACCAGACAGGGCAGACCCCGGCTCATCGCCTCGACGACCGCCCTCGGCAGACCCTCCTGAAGGCTCGGCTGTATGTAAACGTCCAGCCCGTCGAGCCATGCAAACATTTTGTCGTGCGGCAGACTGCCCTCAAAGATCACCTGATCGGAAACGCCGAGCCTTTCCGCAAGCTCACGCAATGCGGTGTTGTCGCCGCCGCCGGCGAGGTGATACTCAAAGCGGGTGTCGCCCTGCTCCCTGAGCATATGCAGAGCCTCGATCACAAAGCGCTGCCCCTTAACCGCAACGTTCACCGCAGCGCCGGTGCCGAGCTTTATCCTTTCGCCCATGCCCGATATTTTGTCGAGCCTGCGGTGCAGCACCTCGTCGTCTGCGGGGATAAGCTCGACGTCGGATATTGCGGCGCTCCTGCCCTCGGTGGGGTATCTGCGCTGCAAAAACTCCTCCGTGACGTACACGGAAAAGGGAGCGTGCTTCATCGTGCGGCGCATCCGAAGGTAGCTGAACGGAGCAAGGAGCTTACCGAACAGACTGTGATTCCACAGGCTGCCCCACGGGCAGCCGACTGCCTCGACCAAAAACGGCTTTCCGATCCTGCGGCAGTATTTTGCCGCTATTGCGCCGCTGTAGGACGACATTCGTATGACGACCGCACGGTCGGGTGTGATGTTTTCCTCAACGGTCTTTTTTATCTGCCGCCGAAGCCTGAGACTCAAAAACGAGCGTATGCCCGAAAGCGTATTCGGAATAAAAACGACGCTTATGCGCTCCGAGCTTATGCGGTTCATCCTGCCGAGCGCCTCGGTGTCGTCGGGGCGAACATCCGCCCTGCGCATGATGAGGGTCAGCCTGTCGAAATGCTCAAGGTAGCGGTCAAAGACCTCCTGCGAAAAGGCGGAGCCGACGTAATAGTTGCCCTCCGAGTCCTGCGCCACCTTGTCGTCGTATACAAACAAAAGCTCCATAAGTTCCCCCGATCAGCGGTTTATGTACTCAACGGTGCGTGCAACGACCGCTTTTTTGTCAAAGAGCGCTTCCATGCGGCGGCGTCCCGCAAGACCCATGTCCCGTCGTTCCTCCGGCGTAAGCTGCGCAAAGCGGCGCAGAGAGACAAGCAGCGCCTCGGCGTTTCTGCTTTCGCAGAGGTAGCCGCTTACGCCGTCCTCGACCGCCTCCATGCAGCCGGGAATTGCACTTGTTATAAGCGGTCTGCCGGAGGACGCCGCCTCCAGCAGCACGTTTGACATACCCTCGTGGTACGAGGGCAGCACCACGCAGCCGGACATTGCGTAAAACGGTCTCATGTCCGGCTGATAGCCGTGGTATTTGACGATGCCGGACTGCTCCAGCTCGTCCATGAGAGGCTTGTAGCTCTCCTCAAAGGAGCCGACGAAGTGGAACTCCACCCCGTCGCCGTACTCCTGCTTCATCTGCTTTGCGGCGTAAAAAAGCTCGTCGACGCCCTTCTCGTGCATGACACGCCCCACGAACAAAAAGCGCAGCGGCGCATCCTGCGGATAGGCTGCGCAAGGAAAGTCGTCCAAGTTAACGCCGGCGCCGTGCAGCACTGCGTCCCGACCCTGAGGTACGACGCCGGTGGCGACGAGATCGTCCCGATTTCCGGCGTTTTCAAAGAACACGGTCTTTGCGCCGGCGAGGGCGGGTCTGTAGAGCGCCAGCACGAATTTTCGGAGCAGACCGCCGTTTTCGAGGGCGCTGCCGAGACCCGTGATGTTCACGGCATACGGAACGTGCGCCATGCGGCAGGCAAGCCCGCCGTAGACGTTCGGCTTTACGGTGTAGGTCAAAACGAGGTCGGGCATTACCGCACGCAGCATCTTCCGATAGCGGCGGAAAAGCTTTGCGTCACGCACGGGGTTCATCCCACGACGGTCGACGGGCGTGTCGATAAAGCGGCAGCCGATCTGCACAAGCTCCGGAACAAAGCCGCCGTCCGGCAGGGAAATGTACACCTCGTTGCCTGCGATCAAAAGCTCCGCAAGCAGGTCCTTGCGAAAGCGATACAGTCCGACGTCGTTGTTGGCAAGTATAAGGATACGTTTATTTGATTTTTCTTGCAGGGACTCCGACATATGTTCCGCTCTCCTTAATGTCCCGAATGACGACGGCGCCTGCACCGATGACGCAGCGGTCGCAGACGGATATGTTGTTGCTGACGGTCGCCCCGATGCCGACCCATGTATGACGCCCTATCGACACCGTTCCGCCAAGCTTTGCGCCGACGGAAATGTGGGCAAAATCACCGATGCGGTTATCGTGTTCCACGACCGCCGAGGTGTTTAAAATGCAATGCTCGCCGATGCGGGCGGACGGATTTACGACGGCGTTTGCCATAACGACGCTGCCGACGCCTATCTGCGTATCAAGCTCGGAGACGACCGCAGAAGGGTGTATCGCCGTGTACCAGCGCACGCCGCAGAGCCGCTGCGCAAGCGCTTCACGAACCGAGGAGCTGCCGATCCCGATCACGAAAAAGGCGTCCGGGTATTTTGAATAGTCCGAGACCTTGCCCAGCAGCGGAATGCCCGCAATTTCGGGCGGGAGCGCCTCGCCGTCGTCCAAAAAGCCGAGCGGCGTATCGCCGCTTCTGCGAACGATGTCCGCAATGACCTTTCCGTGACCTCCGGCGCCTATGATGATGACCTCTTTATTCATGCGTCACAGCCTCCGTTCCCGTGAATGCCTCCATTGTTGCAGAGCCTTCGGCGCTGATGCCCTCTCTGGCAAAAACGCAGTGAACGGTCATAAATACGATCTTCACGTCGAGCGCAAAGCTCAGGTGGTCCACATAGTCCGTGTCGTAAGCAAAGCGCTCCTCCCACGAGGTGAGGTTGCGTCCGTGTACCTGCGCCCAGCCGGTGAGACCGGGACGCACCTCGTGACGGCGGCGCTGCTCGTCGTTGTACAGCGGTAGGTATTTCACCAGCAGCGGGCGGGGTCCTATAATGCTCATGTTGCCGATGAGGATATCCCACAGCTCCGGCAGCTCGTCGAGACTCGTCGAGCGCAGAAAGCGGCCGAAGCGTGTAAGGCGCATTTCGTCCGGCAGCAGCTCGCCCTTGCCGTCCGTCTCGTCGGTCATGCTGCGGAACTTGTGGAGCATAAAGACCTTCTCGTCCTTGCCGGGGCGGGGCTGCTTGAAGATCACGGGGCTGCCGAGCTTTATACGCACCAGCACGGCGACAATGGCAAACAGCCAGCAAAACAGGATAATAGCCGCCAAAGAGCAAAGGATGTCAAGCGCACGCTTTATGTACTTTTCGTAAAAGCTTACTTTCCTCTCCATAATGCACCTTTTTAATACAATAAATCATTTTATTATAATACGGTACGACGTATTAGTCAAACGAACAATACGGGTTTTGCGGAAGAAAACGGAAAAGAGTGCTTCCCCAAGGAAGCACTCTTTTCCGAAGACCACGGAAGGGGATAAACAGAGGCGGTTGAGTGAGACTAAGGCGCAGCAGGGGAGTTTGAGGGGACAAGGTCCCGCTCAAATCGGATTATAGCCATCAAAAACGTCGTCAGACTTTTTGACGAGCGAAGCGAGATTTTTCGTGACTCACTTCACGAAAAATGTGGCGTTGCGCATTAAGGCAAAAAAACCGAAGGTTTTGCCTTAATGCGGAAAACGGTGTTTCCCATTGGGAAACACCGTTTTCCGAAACAGCGGGCTTTCGCCGCACTCTTTATTCGTCAAGAATTACTCTTCGTCGTTCTTGATGGTCTTAACGGGGCAGTTCTCTGCGCAGGTACCGCAGGAAACGCACTTTTCGGGATCGATCTCGAACTTGCCGTCTCCCTCAAAAATAGCCTCTGCGGGGCAGTTTTCCTTGCAGGTGCCGCAGGAAACGCAATCATTACCGATAACAAATGCCATGGTGTAACCTCCCTATAATGTACTGAAAATATGTATTTTACATATCTGACAGAAGCATTGTAACACATCTTTTGAAAATTTCAAATCCAAGTTTTTATATAGGGATTAAACAACAAAAACCGACAGCAATTTGCTGTCGGTTTTTGAATGCTTACAGCTTATTTCATGGAAATCGCACCGACGGGGCAGCGGCGCTCGCACATTCCGCAGGCGTTGCAGTCGTCGGGTCTTGCCAAAACGGAAGAGTGGTGGATATCGCCGGGCTGCTCCGGGGGAGTGATCTCCAGAGCGTAGGCGGGGCAGTCCTCGACGCAGAGCGAGCAGCCGTTGCAGAGCTTTGCGTCAATGACGGGCTTCTTCCAATTTTCCTTGGGGGTGTACTTGGTGGGTCTGTCGAACTGGTCGCGGATACTCTCGTATTCGCAGACGTTGCAGCAGGCGCCGCAGTCGATGCAGCGGTTGGGGTCGATCTCGTGCATCTCCTTCATCTCGCCGGTGATCGCTCTTACGGGACAGATCTCTGCGCAGTCGTCGCAGCCCTTGCATTTATCGGTTATTTTATGTGACATTTCTTGACCTCCTGCATTATTGCGATCTTAACGCAAGGCGTTACGACGCACCCTTTTTGATTTTGAGCTTTGCCAAAGCCGCCTGTGTGGGGACACCGTTTTTGTCCCAGCCTCTTGCGGAGTAGTATTCCTTCTTCAGCTTTCCGATGACGGAGTCGTCCTCACCCTCGGCCGTCTGCTCCTTCTCGGCGACGCCGAAAAGTGCGTCGAGGGAGCGCTCAAGCGTGCAGCCTCTCATGCCGCTGCGTATGTACTTGCCGGGGGTCATGCTCATGCCGACGGTGTACTTCATCGCACGGTCGTGATGGAAGGCGGAAACGGGGAAGAACACAAGCTCCGGGAGCTTGTTCAGTATTCCGATGATCGGGGCAAACTGGGAAAGCAGCTTTCCGAACGCCGCAGCGGACTTGCCGCCGTCGGTAAAGATCGCACCGGGCAGAGCGGCATAGCCGGTAAAGACGCACTGGCCGCTGGCGGAGATCGTCTCAAAAATGCTCTGCATCAGCACGGTGAGGTTTGCCTGAAGCTTGGGGGAGAACGCCGAGGCGTTTACTCCGAGGCTTTCGAGGAACGCCATGCAGCCGCCGAGGTTTCCGGCGGAGTAGCTCAGCTCACGGCTTATTGCGGTGCAGGGTTCGTATGCCGCAAGTGCGGAAGCGTCGCTGCAGCAGTCGCCGCCATACTTCTTGCTCAGCGCCTCGCAGCCTTCGGCAAGCTCTGCGCCTGCGCCCTTGCGGAGAGCGATGTCCTCCCACAGGGCGGAAACGGCAGCTTCGTCGGTGGAAAGGTCGTTTTTCCAAACGCCCTTTTCGTGTGCGTCTATCGCCCATGCAAGGGTCTCGGCGGCGAAGACCGCATCCAGACCCAGCTCGTCAAGCTCACGGTTCCATTTGAGTATGGTGTCATTAGAGCCGCTCAGACGGGACAGCGCCTTGTATTCGGGGTTTCTCACGATGCCGCCGGATACGGGAACGGCACGCTCGCACTTCACGGGGCAGCCGATGCAGCCGACGTTCGTTACGCCGCCTTCGCCGACGGTGCAGCCTTCGGACTCACCGGAGCCGAGAAGCTTCTTATCCTGCATTCCGCCGACGATCGCCGGGGAACCCAGCTTGGGCAGAATGTCGCCCGTGAGCGGATGCTCTCTCAGGTGGCTTATCCACTTGCGGTTCCACGCAAGATCCTTCTTGGGATTTGCGACGGTAAAGGCATGGTTGCCCGCAGCGGCGATCGCCTTGAGGTTCTTTGCACCGAACACGGCGCCGAGACCGTCGGAGCAGCCTATGCGCTCCTGACCGAAAATGCCGGAGTGAGACACGAGGTTTTCGCCCGCAGGTCCGATGACCATGATGCCGCACTTGACACGGCAGCCGTAGTCACGGTCGAGAATGTCCTGAACGCTCTGCTGAGCGTCGGAAATGCGCTGCCCCCAGATCTCCTGAGCGTCGGCATCGTGCAGCACGAAGCCGTCGTTGTAGATCTCAAGCCAAGAGTGACCGGAGCATTTTCCGGTAAGCACGAGGGCGTCGAAGCCGGCTCTCTTGAGGTGATAGCCGAAGTTGCCGCCGCAGCTTTCCGAGGCGATAAGCCCCGTGACGGGGGAGATCGTGCTTATGTCAAATCTGCATGCACTGGGTACACCGCTGCCGGTGAGGGGTCCCGTTGAGATAACGACGATGTTATCGGACGAGAGCGCCTCCTCCTTGCCGGTGAGGTTGTCAAGCAGAATTTTTGCGGCCATGACCTTGCCGCCGATGTACAGTTCCCTGTCTTTGTCGCTCCACGGATAGTCTTCAAATTTGCCGGTGCTGAGGTCAAACTTTGCGACTCTGCCCATGTAGCCTGAGTACTTACTCATTGGACCATTCCTTTCTCCCTGTTGCCCGCTTTTGAAGGGTGCAAAATAAATATGATTTTTTCGGACACCGTGTCCGAAGCAATATATACTGTACAATTTCTCTACCTAAGAATAGCACAGTTTGTCTGCATTTACAACAAGTTTGTTAAATAATTCATTTGTCAGATTTTTCGTTTTGTATAGGAAAACACAGCGTTTTTCGGCATTTTTTGAATTTTGTCAAAAGAGTTGACAAGGCGGAGAAGGAGACCTATAATAAGCAACACAGATTGCGCAACATATGTTGCTTAAAAGGAGTGAGACCGTGCCGCCGAAATTCAAGTTTACCGAGGACGAGATAGTGTCGGAAGCGCTGGAGCTTGTGCGCACACGGGGCGCAAAGGCGCTGACGGCGAGAGCGCTTGCCGAGCGTCTGGGCTGTTCCGCAAAGCCGATCTTCGGGCTGTTTAAAAATATGGAGGAGCTTCAGCTTCGGGTGCTGTGCGCTGCCGACGGGCTGTACGAGCACCGCATAAGCGAGGCGATGCACCGGGGCGAGTACCCGCCTTACAAGGCGAGCGGAATGGAGTACATTCGCTTTGCCGCCGAGGAGCCGGAGCTTTTCCGGCTGCTGTTCATGCGTGACCGCCGGGGCGAGCCGCCGCAGGAGCATGGGCTTTCGCCGGAGCTTCTGACTGCGATATGCGCCGCCACGGGGCTGGAGCCTTCGGAGGCGGAGCGCTTTCATCTTGAGATGTGGATATTCGTCCACGGCATCGCCGTCATGGTGGCGACGGGCTATTTGGAATGGGACATGGACTTTGCGAGCGATGCGCTGACGCATATGTACGGCGCAATGCTTGCGGACAAAAGAGGTGTGAAAAATGGAAGCGATAAGAATTGAAAAGCTGACGAAGCGCTACGGCACTCTGACCGCCGTGTCGGAGCTTGAGCTGAGCATTCACGGCGGCGAGACCTTCGGACTTCTGGGCGTGAACGGCGCCGGCAAGACCACTACGGTGAAGATGCTGTCCTGCCTTACAAGACCCGATTCGGGCGACGCCTACCTGAACGGCAAAAGCATCGTGAGCGAGAGCGCCGAGGTGAAAAGCATCATCGGCGTATCGCCGCAGGAGACTGCGGTGGCGCCGAATCTGAGCGTTCGGGAGAACCTCGAATTCATGTGCGGAGTGTTCGGCTTTTCAAAGGATAAGACAAGAAGCAAGACCGAGGAGCTGATAGTGAGCTTTGACCTCGGCTCCGTTGCGGACAGGAAGGCGGGCAAGCTTTCCGGTGGCTGGCAGCGTCGGCTGAGCATTGCGCTTGCGCTCGTGGGAGAGCCGGAGATACTGTTTCTCGACGAGCCGACGCTGGGGCTTGACGTCATCGCACGAAGCGAGCTTCACGACTTCATCCGCAGTCTGCCGGAGGAGGTCACCGTGGTGCTGACGACGCACTACATGGAGGAGGCGGAGGCGCTTTGCGACCGCATCGGCATAATGAAGGAGGGCAGGCTCATCGCCCTCGGCACCGTGCCTGAGCTGTGCGCACTTGCAGGGAAGGACGGCTTTGAGGCGGCGTTCGTGGCGCTCGTAAAGGGGGAAAAGCAATGAGAATGCTGGCGTTTTCAAACAGGAACCTTAAAGAGATAGTGCGTGATCCGCTGACCGTTGCATTCAGTCTCGGCTTTCCGCTCGTGCTGCTTCTGCTGCTGAGCGCAATACAGGCGAACATCCCCGTGCCGATGTTCGAGATAGAGACCCTTGCGCCGGGTATGTGCATCTTCGGACTGACGTTTATGACGCTGTTTTCGGCGACGCTCATCGCCCGTGACCGTGAGACCTCGTTTCTGCGCAGACTGTACACGACCCCCATGCGGGCGGGTGATTTTATCTGCGGCTATATGCTGCCAATAATTCCCATATCCGTCGGGCAGAGCGCCGTGTGCTACGCCGCCGCCTTTGCGCTCGGATTAAAACCGGACCTCGGCGTTTTGTGGTCGCTTCTGAGCATCGTTCCCGTGTCGCTGTTTTTCATTGCGCTGGGACTTTTGTGCGGCAGCCTGCTCACCGTAAAGCAGGTCGGAGGCATATGCGGTGCGCTGCTCACGAACCTTGCAGCGTGGCTCTCCGGCATATGGTTTGACCTTGAGCTTGTCGGCGGTGCGTTCCGTGACATCGCCTATGCGCTGCCCTTTGTCCACGCCGTCGAGCTTGAGCGGGGACTCGTCTCCGGCAGCGGTACGGAGGTCCTTCTGCACGTCGGCGTGCTTGCGGGCTACACCGTGCTTGCGATAGCCTTGGCGGTCGCCGCCTTCCTGCGGAAGATGCACAGAGAGTAAAAGAATTTGCATTGCATCCGCCGAGGATATATAATGTGTAAAAAATCGGCGGAGGTAAAGCCATGAACAAAATTGCGGTATTCGACCTTGACGGTACGCTGCTCGATACGCTGGACGATCTGAGAGCCTCGGTTAATCACGCTCTGCTTGCGGGCGGAATGCCGCCCCGAAGCCGTGAGGAGGTGCGGAGCTTCGTCGGAAACGGCATCGCAAAGCTCATAGAGCGCTCGCTGCCGCAGGGCGTTTCGCCCGAAACGGCGGCGGAGACGCTGAGCCTCTTCAAGGCGTACTATGCGGAAAACTGCTGCAACGGGACAAGACCCTACGACGGTGTGCCGGAGCTGCTGCGTGAGCTTAAAGCGCAGGGCTTTACGCTTGCCGTGGTGTCGAATAAGGCGGACCCCCTGTCGAAAAGGCTCATGGAGAGATTTTATCCCGGCATCTTTACCGAGGTGCGGGGCGAGCTGCCGGAGGTCAGAAAGAAGCCGGCGCCCGATCCGCTGCTGCTCTGCTGTCGGGACATCGGCGCTCCCGTCGGGGAGACGGTGTACGTCGGCGATATGGAGATAGACCTCCAAACGGCGCTCTCTGCGGGAACCCGCTGCGTCCTCGTGTCGTGGGGCTTTCGCAGCGCAAAGGAGCTGGAAAAATTAAACGTCCCCGTCGCCCACTCTCCAACAGAGCTTGGACAAATATTGATTAAGCTGTAAATTTTCGCCGAGACTTGCCGAAAGCGTGACGATGTGCTAAAATATATGGAACATCGTAATCGGTGTTTTTATTATCACGGCATTTCACGAGGTCAGACAATGAAAAACGGCAAAGACTTGGCGCAGGCGATCGCCTGTGCGGGCGTGGGGTATGCACTCGGAAACATTAACCCTGCGTATCTTATCAGCACTTATCACGGCTACGATGTCCGCCGGATGGGTTCGGGCAACGCAGGCGGCACAAACATAATGATGCTCGAAGGCAAGCTTGCGGGCATATCCGTAATGGCGTTCGACATCGGCAAGGCGACGCTTTCCGTAAAGCTGTGCCAAAAGGCGTTCCCCGGCTTCAAATCGTCGGGCGAGACGGCGGGAGCCGCCTGCATACTGGGGCATATGTTCCCGGCGGCGATGGGATTTCGGGGCGGCAAGGGTCTTGCCTGTCTCGGCGGCACCATAATCGCCTTCGGCTTTAAGGACTTTGCGGTTTCGCTCGGCGTTGCGGTAAGCGTACTGCTCACGACGAGGTACCTCTGCTTTGTCCCCATATGCACCTCCGCATTTTATTCGCTGTACCACGGCATAAAGAGCGGCAACTGGCAGGGCGCAAAGATACTCGGCTCCGTCGTGCCGCCGATCATCATAAAGCACCTCGGCAATATTAAGCGCATTTTCGAGGGCAAGGAGTTCCGTGTGGACTACCTGTGGGATGCGGTCGGCGAGCTTGAACGCACCGGGCTTAAAGATGCTGCGGAGGAGACGCTGAGCAAGATCCGCAGTCTCAAGGAAGCGCCGAATATGTCCGACCCCTCCGAGTGGGACACCCCCGACCTCCCCGACAAAACCGAGGACGAAAAAGACGACGACAAAGACGACGACAAAAATCATTGAGAATATAATCGAAAATAACGGTAAAAATAACGGATACCAAAACGGTATCCGTTATTTCTTTTTATGGTTCGTTTAATGGAGGCTTCATATGAAAATGACAAACGACGAATACAAGGACTACTCCGAGCGGCATATGCCGTCGTCGCCGCTGCTGCCGGATATGCTCAAGGCGTTTGCCGTCGGCGGGCTTATCTGCTGCATCGGTCAGCTTATTGGCGACCTGTACCTCGATGCGGGACTCGGTAAGACCGCCGCCGCAACCGCCGTCTCCGTGACGCTCGTGTTCATCGGAGCGCTGCTCACGGGGCTTGGGGTCTATGACCGCATCGCCGTCTTTGCCGGAGGCGGCAGTCTGGTGCCGATAACCGGCTTTGCAAACTCGGTCGTCGCCCCGGCGCTTGAGTTTAAGACCGAGGGGCTTGTCACCGGTACGGCGGCAAAGATGTTCGTGATCGCAGGACCCGTCATCGTCTACGGCGTCGGCGCAAGCGTGGTTTACGGCGTTATGCTGTGTCTGTTCGGAGGTTAATATGAAAAAGAAGAAAAAAGAGCGAGAGCAAAGCAGCGCCCCGGTCGAAACGGGACACGACTACAGAGCAAAGGAAAAGACCCCGAATGGCGGCGCATCAGCCCCCGACGGAGTTTCCGGTTATTTTTAAGCTGACGGGGGTTCGGCTCCCGTCAGCTTAAGCATAAGGGGCGTATCCAAACCCGTTTTTAAGAGCGCCGCAGACTTCGTTTTGCTCAATCACAAGGCGCCAGCCTTCCTCAATCGCAAAGCCTTGCCTGCAACGCACATCTCTCACTTAAAAATCTACGACCTCTGCCATTGAGTTTTTGTTCTTTATCAAGGCGGAGGACGAAGGAATACTGACGTATTTCAAGGAACGACAACGAAGAGAAAGGGCAAAAAATCATGGCAGAGGCGGAGTTCGGATACGCCCCTTTAACGCTTTGTAAAACGAAAACGCCCCAAACGGGGCGTTTTCGTTTTACCCGCCTTAGTCGGTTTAGGGCGGGTACTATTCAAAAGAGAGAGTATGGAAACACACTAAAAATAAAACGACAGTTTGTAAAAACTTGTCTTGTTTTATCCTTGATAATAATATATACTAAGTCCGTACAGAAAACAAGCGAATATATATCATGTTAAATATGATTTTTAAGAATGGATAAAAACTATGGCGGTACATAAATATTCGGCATTTTTGAAGGTTATCGAGCTTGGGAGCATATCTAAGGCGGCGGACGAGCTGGGCTACACGCAATCGGCAGTGAGCCGCATGATCGCCGACCTCGAAAACGAGTGGGGGCTTATGCTCCTGAAGCGCAGCAGGGCGGGGCTTGCTCTGTCGTCCGACGGCATCGAGATGCTGCCATATGTCCGTGCGCTCTGCGAAAAATACAGGGAGATGCAGGATCAGGCGAACGCCATACACGGGCTTGAGACGGGCTTTATCCGTATCGGCTCCTGCTCCAGCGTTTCGACCCAGTGGCTGCCGAAGATACTCAAGGAGTTTGAAAAGCTCTACCCGCACATCGACTTCAGGCTGGAGAACATGGAATACTCCGACACGGAGGACGCTCTGCTCGCCGGGGAGATCGACTGCGGTTTTATAACCGCCCCCTGTTCGCCGGAGCTGGATTTCAGCTTTCTGCACCGTGACCGCATTCTTGCCGTTCTGCCGCCGGAGCATGAGCTTGCCGCCGCCGAAAAGTACCCCTTGGAGCGGCTCAGCACGGAGCGCTTTATAAAGCTGCGTGACGAGGCGAACAGTGAGGTCAAGGAGTTTGCGATGCTCATAGCGCTGCTCAAAGCACCGCTGAACACCTTCTGCGACGTCAACGACGACTACTCGATAATGGCGATGGTCGAAAGCGGGCTCGGCGTGAGCGTACTGACGGAGCTTGTCACGGAGCGGATGCCGTTTAATATCGTACTCAAGGAGTTCGATGTGCCGCAGCACCGTGACATCGGCATTGCCGTGCGTCGTGGTCTGCGCCCGTCTCCTGCGACGGAGCGCTTCGTGCAGGTCGTAAAGGACTGCTTTAAGGACGGGAAATTTGTGATATGAGCATCGGTAAAACCGATTTTTGCCCTGCGTTTTGCGACGCAGGGCATTTTTCATACCAACGGTAGAGAAAATAATATTCCGCCGGTATCGGCGGTGTGTTCACAAACCGCCTGCGCCCTGATATAATACGGGCATAAGTGGAATTTATGTGCGCTGCAAGTTTTGAAAAATCTCTCCCTCAGTCAGCTACGCCGACAGCTCCCTCGGAAGTGTAGAGCCATGAACCGGAGCGTGTTTCGCTGCGGCAAAATGACCGCCGCACTCATGCCTCTACGCTTCCGAAGGAGGCGGCAAAACCGTCAGGTTTTGACGGAGGAAGAGAAAGCGTAGGATGAGGGACGCAGCGGCATTACCCGCATCGTGGTGACGCACTCCTTGGAGGAGTCGCTCATGCGGCGCTTTGACGGGATCGTCGTCATGCGTGACGGCAGGATCGAGGAGCTTGGAAGCTTCACGGAGCTTATGGAAAAGAGAGGCTACTTCCGAGCGCTATATACGGTCTCTGAATAAACTTTGAGCGGATCTTTTCCGCCCATGCTTCATAAAAAATCTCGGTAATACACAAAGTATTGCCGAGATTTTGTTATTTTGC
>OCQZ01000019.1_pt1 | contig 42194 bp, 47 predicted proteins | sample 1538921 | NCBI WGS metagenome assembly OCQZ01 (sample SAMN03418269, study PRJEB22391) | human gut metagenome | biome: human-gut; feature: organic feature; material: feces | host: Homo sapiens | place: Tanzania | collected 2013-01 | reverse complement strand
CATTGACAGACTTCTGCATATAGGCGGTCTCCTGAGCATTCAGCGGCCTTGTGAGCGAATACATGTCACTGTGCCTGTTTGAGCCGACAGAAGTTACATTGACATGGAAAATATCCTTGGCGGTCTTGCTGAAATCAGGAATCATGCTGAATACGCCGATAGAGCCTGTCAATGTGGACGGGTCGCTGAATATCTTATCGCAACTGTTTGAAATCCAATAACCTCCGGAAGCGGCGTAGTTGCCGTAAGAAGCGATTACCGGTTTCTCTTTCCTGAGCAAGTCGATCTCCTGCTTGATTTTCTCTGATGCAAGAACGCTTCCGCCCGGAGATGAAACCCTGAGCACTACTGCCTTGACAGAAGCGTCTTCCCTGACCTTTGAGATTATGGAGGCGAAACGGTCACCGGCCACCTGCTCCTTGGCATCTCCATCTACAATATTGCCGTCAGCAAAGATTATCGCCACCTTGGTCTTGGCCACTTTCTGAACTGAGGCATTGACCATAACATAGTCGCTGAACGGAATCATCTTCAAGTCCGAGAAACTGGATTCTACAGCGAGGTCGGTAAGCTTGCCCCTGAGTTCCTCTTTTGTAAGCAGCTCATCTACAAGGCCGTTGCTTCTGAAGTCTTCCGGTGTCGTCAATGCCAGATTGTCAACGAGAGAGTTCAGTTTTTCTTCCGTAATGTCACGGCTGCTGCAGATTTCCGCAGAAAGATTGCCCCATATGGAATTTATCATTTCCTGGTTCTGGAGCATGTTCTCTGGGCTCGGACTGCTCTTGATGTACATCTCGCCGGCAGACTTGAATTTGCCGTGACGGATCAGCTGGACATTGACTCCAAGCTTGTCAAGCAGGTCCTTCAGGAAAATGAGCTGGGTGCCGACACCTGTCACCATGCTGGTACCGCCGCAGTAATTGCCCATATAGACCTTGTCCGCAACGGACGCCAAATAGTAGGCGCCTGTGGTCGGGTTTTCTATATATGAAACCACAGCCTTGCCGCTTGCCCTGAAATCTGCAAGAGCCCTGCGCAGTTCTTCAATCTGGGCAATGCCTGACTGCAATCCTTCCGGACGCAGGAATATGTATTGTACGGCCGGGTCTGAGGCGGCAGCCTTTATCGACTGCACCGCATCCCACAATCCTATTGTCTTGGTTTCATCGCCCTGCATCATGGCAATCGGATTGATTTCCTGCCCCTGCTCTGCAAGAATGATCTTGCTCATGTTCATGTCCAGCACCCCGGAGCGAGGAATAACCGGAGTCTCGTTCCCCAATGACGCAAGAGCGCCCACGAATCCGAAAAATAGGATAAATCCTACGATTCCCATTATGAACAAGCCGCATATTACGGCCAATGTCATTTTGACAAAATCTTTCATGTTTATCAAAAATTTTTGAATTGTCTGTTTTGTTGTTTGACGCAGCTTCTTGTCGCAGCGTTTGGATTACACACTACGCAAATGTACAAAAAATATATAGACGTGCATTTTTTAAATCATTACATATTTGTTAATTTTGCTGACTTAATTTTAGATTGCTATGGCACAGAAACCGTCTATACCTAAGGGGACTTGCTAAAATTTTTGCTTTTTGTTTTTATAATTCGCTATCTATTAAGCATTTATAAAATATATATAAATCATAGACTTAGCGGGTTTTAAGCTAAAAACGGCAAAAATAGCGGAAAATATGGTAGATTTGGGATTATTAGGGCGCATAAATCAGCAAATTTTCAGCAAATATGGCTAAAACCTCTTTGCGGCTCGATACCCGCAGGCAATTAAAAGACGGCACCTACCCGGTGCAAATTAAAGTAGGCTACGGAACTAATCTATACCTGCCTACTGGCATATACTTAGCCGCCGAAGATTGGGACGCTAAACTACAAATCTGTACTGGTCGGCAGGCACGTACCATAAACAATATACTAAGCGGGTCGCTGCTCCGTGTAACTAACCGCCTGCTGGAACTCCGGGCCACGGGCCAGTATGATACCTACACTGCTGCGCAGCTTCGGCAAATGCTTACCGACATAACGCTAACCGCCCCTACTATCGGTGTGCCTACATTTGCGGAATACATTGACAAAGTAGCCAGCCTAAAAACGGCTAATACGGCTGTATCGTATGCCACCACTAAAAACCGCTTGGCGACCTACTGCGACATTACTAAGTTACGGTTTAGTGATTTGTCCTACGCTTGGTTTGAGGCATTTATAAACAAATTGCAGGCGGACGGGCTGAAACGTAATACTGTAGCAAAATATATCAAAGTAATAAAGACAGTAATAAAATACGCCGAAGATGATAATATAGCCGTAAATCCTGCGTATAAGAAAATAAACAGCCGTGCCGAAAGCGATACGCCTATGCGTAATTTACCCGTGGAGACTTTGCGCAGAGTCCGCGATACAAAGTTAGACGGAAAGGTAAACAGATATATAGACGCGTTTATGCTCTCATTTTACCTTATAGGCATAAATTTAGCCGATTTGCTGGCGCTTCCGAAAGACTGTATAGTAAATGGTCGTCTGCAATATAAACGCGCCAAAACGGGCAAAAATTACAGTATTAAGGTCGAACCGGAAGCGCAGGCCATAATAGATAAATACCCAGGCAAAACTCATCTGCTAAACTTTAGCGAAAAGTTCGGCCGCTGGTTTCGCTGCGGATGTAACGAACAATTAGGCCGCATAGAAAAGGGGCTTACGTGGTATTGGGCGCGGTATTCGTGGGCTAATTACGCAGTAGAGTTAGACATACCAAAGGACATAATTAGCGAAGCCCTCGGGCATAAGCACGGCAGTAACGTAACGGGTATATACATTAAATACAGCTTGGATAAAATCGACAAAGCAAATAGGCAGGTAATAGACTACCTTAACGCTCGGTGATAAATAGCGTAGCACTTATACAGTGCAACGCTATTCGTACTTCGCCGCGTCTATTTCGTCGGCGTGGGCCTGTAGACGTATTGCTATATCTCGGAAAGCCTCCGCCAGTTGGTGGTATTCTTCTTGCTTGAAAACCATAGATTTTTTAAGTACGGTACAGCCGTGTATACGTTGAGAAAACCAGCTTTGCGATTTATTAAAATACTGCTTTGCCAGTTGCGTTTTATTTATTATATCCTCCAACTCGCTAAACGCTGTAAACGTCGCGTCCGCTTTATATTCGATACACTTTTTGCGGCGTTCTTCATATTCCGCCAAATTAAAAATCTCTCTTTTTCCTCGATACATAATTTTTTTGTAATTTTGCCCCCGGTGAACCGGGGGTTTGGTTAATAATTTTTAGTCCCTTAGGGCATTTAATAAGCCCTCGATTTGTCTAACGATTGATTGGTTAGCCGGTGTCTCGATAAATGCAAGTAGTCGGAAAATCTGGCTAATCAATCTTTCTTTATAACTCATCTCATTTTCACACCTCCTTTGTATTTGGTACTGCAAAGGTATATAATAAATTCATTATATGCAAATTTTGGGCGTATTTATTGCTTAAAATTTTCGTTTGAGGTACAGAAATAAAGCCCAAAATATAGCGGCTATACAGCACAGCCGGCCTATATGCAAAAATCCGTTGTCGTACCATTTCAGCTGCTTTTCTACCGGGTACGGCTTTTCCACGTACACGCTGTCGGTGTGGCTAATATACACCGTGTCCGTGCTTCGCTTTACCTTGCTGTCGGTGTCGTCGCGTTCCTTATACTTGTAGACTATCTTTTCTTTGTAGATAGTTACCGTATCGTTCTTTTCCCTCACATAGACGCTATCGTGGATATATATACTATCCCGGTGTGTTATTGCCTTATATAGACTATCCAAATAGCCCCTATTTACATAGTGGTAGTCTTTACTTTCGCTGTAGGTCGTGGCGTGGCGTGTACTGGCGCATCCCGCCAGCACCACGCACGCTAAAACAAAATATCTTTTCATATCGCTAAAGTTCGGTTTGTACGTCAAAACTCGGGCACGCTTTCTGGGCAAATTCCCGGTGTCCGTGTATCGTGGCCCCTGGATACTTCGCCCCCAGTTCCTCAACCAGTTTGCGCAGTGCTATACGCTGCGCAGGTGTCCTGGTGTCCTTTGGGGTCTTTCCGTCGGCGGCCACGCCGCCAATATAGCAAATACCGATACTATTAGCGTTGTGTCCGGTGCAGTGTGCGCCTATCTGCTCAACGGGTCGCCCGTCGTGCTTGCTTCCGTCCCGGTAGATTACATAGTGGTAGCCTATGCCTTTCCACCCGTTCTGCTTGTGCCAGCGGTCTATATCCGCTACTGTAACGTCGCGGCCCTCCGGTGTCGCGCTACAGTGTATAATAATCTCGTTAATGTGTCGCATAATACTAATATCCGCTTTGTGGTTCTCTTTGAGCGCAGTTCCTGCGCTCGCATAATTTTAGACTTCTTTCCGTTTTTAGTTTTACATTTTCGCTGGTAAGCTGCAAATTCTCGGTTGTTAGCTTTCTCACCACCTCTATTTCTTCGGCAAACCTTTTTTCTTTATTCTGTAGCTGGACTTGCAGGAACTCTACGGACTGCCGCAGTACCGTAAACTCCACGCTGTCCGCCTCGGCTTCAGCCTTGCGCTTGTTGGTCTTTCTGTTCAAAAAATACTTTATGGTCTCCCAGCCTCCCAGTGTGGCTATAATAGTCGCTATGGTCGTTAATATCTGTACTATATCATTCATTTCTACTTAGGGTATAACTCGTATATAATTTCGCCTCCGTCCTGCTCTACAGTTACCAGCCAATAGGTAGCTAATCTCTGTATTAAATCCACGTCCAGCACGGAAAGCCGCAGTATAGCTTCCGGCTTCTTTTCGTTAATACGTCCCATCCCTAATTCTTTGTAGTGTTAATGTTCTTTGCTTGTACTTTTTCTTAATCGCAACTACCTCGTAGTGTCCTTTTATGTAAATCCACTGGTAGCACCTCGGCCATATCATTTGCAGGATTTTACGCCTATTGTTGTACTCGTTGGCGTGTCTCAGACATCCTAAGTAACTGTTAATGCTGTCTACCGCGTGCTGGACTTCCGGCAGCGTCTCTGCGCGGTTGAGCCTGCGCACTGCCATAACGAAATTTTTAATAGTCCGGTTACAAGTATATACGCGGTCTTTCTTTACCACGCAGCCGGTAAATGTTACGCCCTTTGTGTAGTGCTGTAAATAAAACTTCTTGGGATGCAGGGTTAAACCGTACTTGGCTAAAAGTTCGCGTATCTTCGGCACTGCGGCCAGTAGCTTAGAACTGCTGCGGTGGACTATATAGAAGTCATCCACGTATCTACCGACATACTTAAAGCCTAATACCTTGATTAAATACCAGTCCAATATATTAAGCAGAAAGTTTGCGAAAAGTTGTGAAAACAAATTACCGATAGCCACGCCTAAGCCGGCACCGTTGGTAAATAGCGATTTATTAGCGGGCAAATAATCCCACATAGCTAACGGGCTGTGCCTTTCACAAAATAACTCCGGGCAATGCAGTACGACTACCTTACACAAATAGCGTAAGTCCTCTATATCATCGCCTTTGTATTGCTCCAGTATAAAAGCGTCTATCATATCGGCTAACATAGATTTGCGGATGCTCATAAAAAAGCCCTGCAAATCCAGCTTCATAATATAGCAGTCTTTCGTATAGTTTTCGCTGCACTCCCGGACGTCATTATACAGCATTCCTATACCGTACAGCTGTCCTTTACCCTTTCGGCAGTTAAATGTACGCGGGCTGAAAATCTTTTCAAATAACGGCTCTAATCGTATCGCTATATAGTGGTGTACTATTCTATCTTCAAAAGCAGCCGCAAATACTTCTCGATACCTCGGACGTGTAACTACAAAGCAGATAGATTTACCCGGCTGGTATGTACGCGCGTTGATGCGGCCGCGCAGGGCTACTAATTTACTTTCGTAGTCCACCTCGTACATAGTCGCGCTGGCTGTTCTCCGTTTCCTAATACGGCAGTCGTAGTACGCTTCCAAAAGCCCAGCTGTAGTAATCATACTCTTTAATCTCCGTTATGTTTTTGAAATCTGCAAAAGTGCTGAAACGGCCCTAACTCTGTTCTTATTCGTCGCCTTAGTGTTGTTGTTCGCGTTGCCGTTGTTGAGGTTCAAATTCCACGCGTTGTTCGCGCTGTACTCGCAACTTCGTGCCGCTCTTGCCTTGGACTGAACGCCCGCAGCCATAACTATAAATGATAGTGCGCGGCCCATTTTTAACAGATAACTTTAGCACGCTTGGTTAGTCGTAACCTCCCTAAATCCGGCGTTAATCGTTATCGTTTCTGCTGTCTAACTTCAATAACGAATTTTTCCACGCGGTAGATTGCTTGCCGATTGCGTCCATAAGTTCGATAATATCTGCGTGTCTGCTTAAACCCAAAATCCATTTTCTTTCACCCGCTATACGCACTAAGGTTTTGAGTACTTCAAAGTCGGTTTGGAAATCTACCAAATGCTGTACACGTACTGTGCGCTCTCTGTTTAGATATGCCGCGGAAATCTCGGATAATAGATTTACCGCAATATCCTGCATTTTGTTGCCTATGGTAAATTTGTAGGCTCTCGGAAAGTTCGGTACTATATCCAGTATCTCGTCTATCAGTTTCCGGCAATCTAAATATATCTGCGTGTTAGATACCAGCTTTGCTTTACTCATTTCCTTTACTGCGCTTAGGGGCAAATTAGTACGGCTTTCGCCGTACTTTTAAGATTAAAATATAACTACTAAGTACTAATATAAAAATGCTGAAACGGCCCTAACTCTGTACTTAATCGTCGCCTTAGTGCTGCCGCTCGCGCTGCCGAAGTTGAGGCTCAAAAACCACGCGTAGTACGCGCTGTACTCGGTAGAACTCCAGTACCACGTTTCGCCCAGCGGTGTAGCTCCGTTTATAAACGATAGCGCGTAATTGATTTTACGCATATTCGCGTAAATCATCATTAACTCGCACTCGGACGGTAGCCACCACCTGCCAGCGGTTAGTCCTTTGCCATTTGCATTTACGCGGCTGTACGCTGCGCAAAAGCCCGGCGCGTATGCAGGGTCGTTACATTCGGCGTGCGTAATCTGCGCGGCGGTGTTTTCCTTGCCGCTCCAGTCGTCAAACGCTACCAGTCGGTCGGTAGTAGTCTTTCCGCCTGCGCTTACCGCTGCGCTGCTCCACAGCAAACCCGCGCTGTCGGCTTCGGTTGGTGCCACTACCAGCATTTTACCGCCCTCAACAACTACTACGCCCTCGGCTATTTCGCCGCTGTTTTGGTAGCTCGTCCACTTGTCCGGCTTTACCATTCGCGGGTAATTGTCGCTGTTAAGGTGGAACATAATAAATATTCCGTCGTTAATGCTGTTAAGGTTGATACCGTCCAGCAAAGCGGCTTTGAAGTTTGCCAAACTAATTTTGGTAATGTTGCCGTTAGCGTCGGTTAGCGGTATAGTCTGCGACGTTGCTACTGTCGTTACGGTCGTAACCGCTGAAAAAGTTTTAGTTTTCTTTGTTGCCATAATCTTTTAACTTTATGCTATGTTAAATATTCTACCAGTCATTATCGCGGAAAGCTCCTATGATAAGGCCCCTACCTAATATATCCGTGTCGGGCGTAGGTGTCATAAATTTGGATAAATTAACTACTTCTGCCACTTCGCCGCCGTTCCAGTTACGCAGTATCCCGTTAGCGAAGATTTTAACGTTATTATAGTTGTTGTTCCCGTTTACAACTAATGCGCGCTGCGTAACATCCATTATAAGCTCGTAGTTATATACTGTGTTGCCGCCAATGCTGAATACGACAATATCCACCGGGAAGCCCGCGTAGTCGTTATCATTACCAACTAATGGCAGTTGGTAATACCCCACGCCCTGCGCACTGGTTTTACGTGTAAACGTCACGTAAGCGCCGTTTTTGCCCGTTCCTTTGGTATAGTAATATCCGTAACTGCCTTTTACCTCCAGTACGTTACGTTGGGATGCCCCAAAAATACCCCTGCACCATAAATCGGAAGTATAAAAACGGTAGCTTCTATCGTCCGTATAATTGTAGCCTTGGTGGTACATATCGCCGGAAAACCATAGCCTGCCATCGGAGCCAAACGTAATATTGCCTACTACCTTGCCGCTGCTGTCTACGCAGTTCAAAGTCCTAAAGCTGCCCGTTACACCTTTCAGCTCGCCGGATATTGTTACGTTCTCAAATGTGCCGGTATTGCATACTACGTTACCGTCCTTAATCTTTACCACGGTATTACCGCTGCTGTCTGTCATTTCCAAAGCTTCTACGCCCAAATTCTTAATAAGTGCGTAGGTAGCCAGCAGAATATTTGCGGCTACTATTTCGATTTTGTCTGATAACTGCCAGTAGTGGTTATTTACATCGTCTGTACTTCCGGGGTAATTGCTTGCCGTCTTGGTGTGCGCCTTAACGCAGCTGTAGTAGTTGTCGTTATAAATAACTACGTCTTTCCACTGCTGCGCCGCCACTCCTGCCTGGAAAGCGTAACCCGTTGCACAGTCTTTCCACATCTGTGGCCCCCGCAAAGCGGCCCCCTGCTCTCCTTTGTCGCCGTGGTCGCCTTTACGTATAAACTTTACTACCTGCGTTCTTGTCGTACTCATAATTACTTAATGCTTGTTATTGTTACCGATACATCGCCGCCAGCCTGCATACAGTGAGCACGGGTAACCGTTTGACTTGCTTTCGGGGTGTCTCTGTCGCTATTGAGGTAAACGCCCGCCGCGTCTTTAAGCACGAAATAAAACTGCGTATCTAACGCTTTCATACCCGTTCCCCTCGTTACAACCTGCGGCGTGTAGGTAACTTCGCCGTTACCGCTGGCATCTTCGGTTATCGCCTCATCTTCCGGGCTTGGGTGTGGGTCTATATCGTAAGGGTCGGAAGCGTCCATAACGCTCTGTATATCCGTGCCTATTTCCGCACCTGCACGCAGAACGTGTACGCGATACTCGCCATAGGTGTTAATATCCGCGCCGTTTACCGTCAGCGTCTGCGAAGTCACGCCGGTAATAGCCACCCAGCCGGTGGCCTCCATTTTCTCCCATACGTAGGTCAAATCTTTGCTAAGGGCCTGGCCGCTTTGGTATGCCATAGCCTTTAATACACAGCTGCCGCCCTTTGCGGTGATAACAAAGTTTTTGGTATCGCCCGCCACAATAGTAATACGGTAGCTGCTGCCCGTTGCCTGCTGGATAGGTATAGTATAGCTGGCTTGTATCTGGTCGCTCTGTGTGCCGTAACTTATAGCGGCTACCATTTTGATAACAGCAGGGGCGTAGCCTGCCAAATCCGCTATGTTTTTGAGGATTTGCAGCCCGTAGTACAACTGGTCGCCGCTTGGCGTTACCGTCTTGAAATAACCAGCAAAAGTTCCGGTAGATACTCCGCCGCTAAAGTTGATTTTTTCCCCGTTAAAATAGTACTCCATACTGTCAGGGTCAGCCACACCCTCAGCCACTCGGCTACTGGTGCAGACGAAATACAAAATAGGTTTCAGTACGGAAAAGTCCGGGTACACGTTGGTAACATCGTTTACCGTACCCTCGTACTCTTGGTACAAATCACCCGTAGGCGACATAATAACTGCTGTATATGTGCCGGCCTTGCTAATAAATTTAATAGTCCGGCTGGTGCTTGCTACGCTCATACTGTTTCTGTGTTTTCAGTTGTTATACTTTCCGCCGGTGTTTCCTCTACTGGTACTTCTTCGCCCTCGGTAGTCGTTTCGTCTGTAGCTTCGGTTTTCTCTGCGCTCTCTGCCGGTGTCTCCGGTACTTCGGCGCTTTTCTCAGTGTTCGCCGGCTTTTCTACGACAAAGCGGCTATCTGTGGCTGTCGGCAGTTCACGGCATACCGTACCGTCCTGCTCCTGCCTTGCCTCGTGCGCCTGCAATGCGATACCGCCTATTTGCTCCAGTATCTGCGGCAATTCTGTAAGCCTGCCGAAAGGCAGTATATCCGCCTGCCATAGCAGGTAATTACCGTCTTTCACTTTGTTTCTGTCTTTCTCCAAACGTAGATACTCTGCTACTTTTGGGTTTGCTTTAATATACCTTGCCATAATATCGTAATATGTTTTTTAGTGTATAACCATAACCGCCCCGTCTGCGTCACACATAACCGCCCCGTCTGCGTCGATAAGCGCACCCACGTAGCCCCTATCTTTCACGTCCAAACCGATAACCGCGCCGTAGTTGTTATCCATTTTTGCGGTGGGTATCGTAGGCTCTTTGCCGTGTTCCACCAGTGAATAGCTAAGGCTTCCGCTGGCTTTGTTCGTGGCTATATACCAAAGTGGTAGTAGCTCTTTTTCAAAGTCCGGCACGTCTCCGTTAGTGGTACGTACGAAAGCCGCAGGACATACCGACAATATGCCTGCGGGCACGTTATACGGCACACCCGTAAAATCAAATTCGTAAGCCGGTATTCTACGGATAAATACCGCTTCAGCCTGCGGGCTTGCGTCCGTTAAAGCCACGCTATCGGGCGCACCGTCAGAGCTGTACTTGCAGCGGCAGCGCAGGTGCATTTCGCTACCCATTAAACGACGGTTAATTACTACCTTATCGCCATTTACGGTAATATCGTAATCCATTACCGGGTCTGTTTCGGCTTCGTGCCATACGTTGCCCTCGTCCATTACCTCCCATACAAGCGCATAGCGGTTAGTCGGGCAAACCTTATCGCCCAGCCACACAGTAGCCGTAACGGTCTGCGTGTCGGTGTCCGAAAGCGGGTTAAATATCGTTTGTTCGCCCGCGTCAAGTTCTACGCGCACGGTGTCCGCGCTGCTGTCGCAGGTTATTTGGTACGTGCCTTGTATTATTAGTACTTGCCCGTTCCTGCTATCTATGTACTCGGCGTAGAACTCCAGCGTAATAGGTACTTTCGGCTCTGCGTTGCGCTTTACTTTGATACGCCCGTTATTGCCGCCGCTTGTTGTAATCTCGTAATTTGTGTTGTGTACGTCTATCAAAGTGCGTACGCCGTTTATATTCTCGTACCAGCGCACGTTCGTAAGCAAATGATTAACGCTACCGGCAGTTAATATATCGTCCTTATCCAGTATGGATATGACTGGCTGGATAATAAACGGCGTAATAGTGTAGTCCGGCGTATATTCCTGCGTGTCCGCGTTATAATCCTGCTTATCCGGTACGCTACCCTCAACTGCAAAGGATATTTGCAGCTGTAGGGGCTTCCAGTTAAAATCAAATCTTCTTGTTTTCATATAACAAAGTCTATCTACTAATACTGAAAAATAGCGGTTTCGGTACCAGCTGCGTTACCCATACCGTCACGCAGTGTTACTGTGGCTATGAATTTTAGCGTACGCGGCACGTATCCGTTAAAATCGCAGTCTGCCGTCGTTAGGTCTATGGACTTGCCCTCACCGCCTCTTTTTAAGGCCCACGCATTATCGGACGCTACGCGCTCGTTTCCGTCCGCGTCCTCGCTGTACCTCGTCCACTGTACGTCTGCGTCCAATATATCGTCCGTAACGTCCATATTATAGATTTTGGCTATTATGCGCAGCGTCAATTTGAAGCGGTCGGGGTCAAATAAATAGTCGGTATCCTCAAAAGCTACAGAAAAGTCGGGGTTTCCCTCCACCATAGCCCAGTCGGTATTATTCCACGCAGGGGCCGTGTGCGTGCCGGTCTTTGCGCATCTCCACTTACAGCCGTTATACCAAACATCGGATATTTCGTATACGCCTGTAGCCGGGTTCCTGTCGCTGGCGTAGTAGTCTGCGTACGCGCTCCACTGCCCACGGTCTATAATCTCGCTAATCGGTTTGCCCTTGTAGTCTATGCGTATAACGTCCTGCACTATCAAGCCGCGGGCGTATATGTAGTCCTGCCCGTCGATAATAGGCAGTCCGGCATTTTTGAGGAAATCCGGCAGCGTGCCAAAAGTCGCTCCGTAGTTTGTGTCTTCCAGTATAGGTTTAGTTACTCCCGTTAGCCGCACTATCCGGCCCTCGGTGCTGGATAGGTAAATACAGCCCTGCCGTGTGGTGTCGGTTTGATTGCCCCAACGGGCTATCTTCATAGCCTTGCACGGCGGGTAATTCTTGCCCGCCGGGGTCTCGTTATCCGGGTACAGCGTTACTTCTATGTAGTTGTTAGCGGTATTCACGCTGTTTACCCTCATCCAGCAGGTATAATAAATGCCGCTTCCGGCAGCCAGCGTGTTAATAATGCCCTTTATTACGTTGTTCGGGGCCTGCGCAGTAAAATATCCGTCCCACTTGCTGCGCAGGTGCAGGCCGTAGCAGTCGTTACCCAAATCGTCGATACTGTCTATAGTGTCGCTTTCGGTTAGCAGCTGGTCGCCCTCGATAGCGGAAAGCCGGTTAATAATAAGTTCCAAACATTCAAAATAACTTCTTATCCGCACGCTCTCAAATTCGGCGTTACCGTCTTTATCTATACCCGCGCCCTTTCCGGCGTACAATGATTTTACAAACTTGCCGTACTCCGCACCACCGCCGAATACAGCCAGCCCCAGCACTTTTATAGCCTGCTCGAAAGTTATATTACCTTTGGCTACATCATCCACCAAACGCGATAAAAACTGCTTCCTAACCGGGCTATCTTCCGCCAAATCCTTGGCGACATCGGCGTAACCGGCTTTAACCTTTTCCGTTATCTGCACTATCTCGGTTTCGCCCGTTTCGGGGTTTTCTATCTCGCGCAGCTGCGTTAGGTACTGGTAGCCGTTACTATCTGTAGAAATTTCGTTTAGCGCAGATAAGTTAGGGTGGGTGTGCCCGTCTCCTCCGGTAGGCGTTCCACCGCCTGCACCGCTCATTACTACCGTAGCGCTCGCGCCGTTGCCTATTCCCTGCTCCCGTAATCTATTGCTACGCGGGCGGGGTGTCCTTTGGTTTATAACCGCTGTGTATTTTTTGTCCATAGCCTTTACTTTTCTTCTATGCTTTCGTATTCATCCGGCCTAAATTCGCAGTACTCAGCATCCGTGCAGTCTGTTATTACGTCCTGTGTGTCGGACATAAGTATAAAGCGTTTGCCCTCTTGGTTTTGCTCCGTGTAGTAGTGCAGTCCGCCGTCTATAATCGCCTCGCCGGTTAGCGTGGTTTTACGGTCTGCATACTGGCTATACATCGTACCTATTAGCAGTTTTTCGGGGTGGTCAGTAACGCCTGCGCGTTTGAGCTGCTGCAACTGCTCGCCGTTACTCGTACGGTGGTAGATACCCTTTGCCGTAGGACATACCAGCGAAGCAGTACCGCATATGGTATCTATGCTTATTTCCTCTTTGGCTGCCTTATTGATATATCCGCTATACTCCACATCCTCCAATTCCGCATCGTCGAAAATCAAGTTATTATTTACCACGTCTACGGTGGGGGCCTTATACAAGCACCAGCGCAAAAGATTATAAATACCTTTTTTGTCCCATTGGCTTTCACTACTGCCGAAGTCGCAGTCATCCGCTTTTCGTCCGTAGTCATAGCCTAAAATGCCCGTCTGTATCTGCACCTCCAAATATCCGGCTGTCGGTGGGTACGGCATATACTCGCCGTCCTCCATTTTCTTGAAACTGTCGTATATCTCCGTGCCGATACGTCCGCCTTTGCCGTCCGGTCTACCTATACAGTGCCGGTTTGCTTTCCAGCCTCTAATCCCCGCGTCCTCTTTCAAGTCATCCGGGTTATAATACTCCAGCCAGCAATCGCCGCCAGGGTCTGCACCCGCTACCCACTTACCCTTACTATAGCCTAAATGCCCCTTTGTTGCGCCCGCTGCGGCCTCTTTGTTGCTGTAGTGGTACAATGCCTTACCCGTAGCGTCATAAAGCGTTATACGAGCTGGTATAAAGACAAACGCGCTACAGACTTTTACCGTATTGTCGTTGCCGTCGTCGTTGTAACTCGTGCTGCCGGATAACGGGTTATACCTTGCGTCTATCAGTATTTCTTCCGCCACTCGTACTTTGTACTTCTTCGCGTTTGTCTCGTCCAGTTTCGGTAAGAAAACGCGATTAGTAGTTAGTATCTCACTGCCTCCAGTTAAGGCCCCGTGCGGTATGCTGCTATGTACTTTCCATTTAGGCCAGCCGGTATTTATACCGCCGTGCCCGCCAGTGCGGAAAGCGTAAGCCACGCCGGACGTTTCGGACGCACCACCCAGCAGCGGCAAAATATGGAAATACTGGCAACCGCTGCCTATGCTCTTTAACCCGCTGCCGCTTCCTTTGTTGTTTATAAAAATCGTGAAGTCTATTAAATTGTAGTCCCAGCTACTGCCTTGTTTGTTGCCGGGGTTGTAATCCGGGTAATAACTGTAATAGTCGCCGTATTCGGGGTCGTACTTGCTGTCGCTTGTTAGGTTTACGTGTTCCACGTTGTATTTGCCGCCGTATTCTATTTCACTATTAAACACATCGGCAGAACTGTACGGGCTAAACGATACTACCACGTTATTAGCCACTTTATCCGTACCCATAGTCTGGCTATCGCCGTCCCACTCTATAGCGCGGCTGCTGCCTTTCGTGTATAGGCCGTTTAGGTCGTACAGCCATACTTTGCCCTCTCTCTGTACTATCCTAATCGCCAAAGGCTGTAAAATACCCTCCAATACTTCGTATAGCGTTGAGGCTTCGCCGTCCTCATCTACAAAATTTTCGCTGCGGATTGACAAACCGCCCCCGGCTATGTTCACGCCGTCGGCAAACTCCGTAGTAATGTGGCTTGTATCTATACCCCCGTACAAAATGCCGCCTTTATCTAAGGCGTACTGTACGATACCGCGTAGCGTCTGTATTCCGGATAAATCGTATTTCATTCGGTCTAAAATACCGAAGTCGGAAAAAGTTAGGCTAACTTCGTAGCCGTTGAGCCTTTCGTACGGTTCTTCGTAAAATTCCGGGTCTATCGTGCCGCTCCAGTACAGCGCACCATTACGGTAGACATCCAAACGAATACGACCCACTTCGATAGTGTATAAATCTTCGTAGGTTCTGTCGCCTGGGCTAATTATCTTCAGCGTGGCTGTGCTTCCACAAATAACGGTTTCTTTGTCCTCGCGTCCGTACTCGATAACCAGCGGACTATCTGCCGGAAAGTCCAGCGCTCCCACTGTGGTAAATGCGCTGTCTGCCTCCTGCATTATATCCGTGCGCCATATAATACCGCTGCGGCTCAAAAATTCGCCCCTATATCTTACGTACTTCATATACTAACTGCGTTTACTTAGGTTATTTTCTTTGTTCAGTATGCCTACCAGTGTGCGGCCCTTAATCTCAAACTGCACCTTACTAAAGTCAATACTACCGGTAGGTTCCGCCAGCATACCGCGTAGCTTATCCAAAGGTGCTATTACTTCCGGGTTGCCACTGGCTCCGGCATACTCGCCAACCATAGCCAAAGTAGGCCCTGAAACTACGCCACCATCAGCAAATTTTGGTAAAGACTTCATAGCAGCAATAATAGCAGCCACAGCAGCTAAGCCCAAAGCAATACCGACAAATGGTATGCTTGAGTGTGCGGCCATAGCCCCCGACGCAGCGGCGGTTACGTTCGCTGTAGTTTCCGCGCTTTTAGTCGCTGCTAAAGACGCAGACGCGGCCATTTCCTGCGCAGCTCCAGTAACGGCGGCGGTTGTCGCCATTGCTGTTGCTGCTGCTTCCCCCTGCTTGGCTGCTGTTAGCATATTAGTTACCCCAGTTAAACGGCTAATAATGGATATTACCGTTTGAAAGCCGTCGTACAAGCCTATAAAGCCGTCGATAATTCCTACTACTAACTGCCACGCGTTGCCGTTGCCTTTTAGCGCGTCCGTTATGCCCTCTATGCTGCTGCCGATATTCTTAATACCGCCCCAGCCGTCCTTTAGTGCCTTGCCAGTTGAAACGCTCGTTTTTTCCGCTTCCTTTCCGGCGTTCTTGATTGCGTCGGCTTTCTTATTCCACGCGTCTATCTGCTGGTTAATCGTAGCCGCTTCTTCTACGGTAGCCGTCTGTAACTGGCTTGTAAGTGTTTCGATATTATCGCCTATTTCCTGCAAATTAGCGGCGTCCTCTTTCCACAGCGGCCCGTTATCAGTGGCTTTTCCGGCGTTCTTGATTGCGTCGGCTTTCTTATTCCACGCGTCTATCTGCTGGTTAATCGTAGCCGCTTCCTGCTTACTCGCATTTTTCAGTTTTTCGTTTAATATCTCTATATTATCGCTTATCTCTCTGAGCGTATTTGCGTCCTCTTTCCACAACGGCGTATTATCTTTAACTGCTATGCCTGCCTGCTCTATAGCGTCCGCCTTTGCTCTCCAGCCTGCTATCTGCTGGTTAATCATCGCGGCTTCTTCGATACTTGCAGTTTGCAGTTTGCCGCGCAGGACTTCTATATTATCGCTAATCGCTTTTAGTGTGGTGGCCCCGTCGTCATATACCGGGGTGGTAATCTTCGGCGCAGCGGTTTTGGTAGTCGTGCTGTCTGACGGCTTGTAGTTCTCGTACTTCTTTTTTGTCTCGTCAAGATTTACAGACGTGGTAGTATTCGTGGTCTGTACCTCCACGTCTACTTTAGCTTTCTTGCCACCTAATCCCAGTATCTTTATAAGCCATTCATACGCAGATTTTGCCTTATCTATCAGCCACTTGAAAGCCTTAACCAAACTGTCTTTTATGGCTATGGCCAATTTGGTAATTACACCCAAAACCTTATCTACGATATTCCGAAAGCCCTCGCAGTTCTTGTACGCCGTTACCAGTGCGCCTACCAGTGCGCCTATGGCAGCGACTATTAGCCCTATCGGGTTGGCGGTAAGGACTAAATTAAGTACCTTTTGTACCGCAGTCCACGCCACGGTAGCAGCTTTAACCACCTTTTGCGCAGCTGCTGCCGCTAACGTAGCCACCTTGTTTTTGATTACCGCGGCGGTAGATACTACAAAAGCTTTGGCACTTGCATACAAAGTCGTGGTAAGTGTCTTTAATCCGGTTACTAAAGTCGTTACGGCCCCTAACGCCTTAGTGGTTTCCGCAGCAATAGTGACAAACGGCAAAGCCCCATTTACAAGTCCGCCTAATTCCTCTTTCATATCGCCCAGCGTATTAACTATCTGCTGCTGCTTTCCGCTCTCGGTCTGCGCTAATTGGGCGTTCATTTCGCCGACGTTGTTAGTAATGACCTGCGCCAACATCGCCGCGCGTTCCTGTTCTGTACCGTATTTCAGTACCGCTTCCTCAGCCTTGGTAAAAGTAATGCCCACGCGCGTAAGGGCCGACGTTTGCCCCTGCATTACTTTGCCCATAAGATTACCCACAGTTACCGCGTCCTGCGTAGTAGCGTTAAGTCCTTTTTGCTGCGCTAACAAATTATTCATTGCCGGTAACAGCGTTTCCAAACTTGCCTTTTCGTTCAGAAACGTGGCTATCTGCTGCGCTCCGCTTAGCTGCACCTCGTCGCCGATAACGCCTATTTCCTGCTGCGCGCTGGCCAGCTCCTTAATGCTCTGTATCTCCTTATCAGTCGCACCCATACGCTGACGCATAATGGTAGATAGCTTTGTTTCGGCCATTTCCTGCACGGCGTACGCGTCGGCTAAATCCTTCATACCTGCTTGCAGTTGTCCGAAGCTGCGCTGCGCCGCGTCTATGCCGGTAGCCAAAGCCGCAAAATTTATTACATTACCTTTCAGTTGCTGCGCCTCCGAAAGTGTGGACGTGATAACCTGCTTTAGCCCGTCCGCGTCCCGCGCTAAATCCTTGAAACTTTTGCTGTCACCGTCCAGCTTAAAAGTTATGCTAATTGTGCTTTTGCCCGCCATAATTATATCTCGTCGCCTAATTTCTTTACTAATTCCTCCATACGCTTACGCTGCTGTGCAGCCGTAAGTTTAGGGGCCTTTCTTTCTTCTTGCTTCCTTTTCTTATCCCACGGAAGCGGTAGCAATTTTTCCGGGGTTATTTTCTTGTTCTTTGCTAAATGTGGCTGTATGGTTATTGTCGCCAGTAAACGCATACGCTCCCACTTGTCCTTAAAATCGGTATCGCGCTGCTCCACATATGCTTTGTAGACGGCTGTAAAATCTTCAAAATCCATTTTACAAAAATCGTCGTAACTCAGCCGTATGCAGCCCAGCGCGATACCCAGTAAATCGTAAATGCCTTTAGGCTTTAACTTTTTTTTTCTTCCGTGCTTTCGTTGCCCGCCTTGTTGCCGTCCTGCATTGCCTCAGCCCACGCCGTCATATCGTCCGGGGATAGTGCGTCCGCGAACTCCATAAGCGACATATTAAAAGGCTTTTTGTCAGCCGCCGAAGCGGAAGCCACGCAGCAGTACAAGTACGTGCAAAGGTCGCTAAAATCGTTATTGCTAAGTTCTGTTACCTCCTTGCCCGTTTCCTTTTTGAAACGCAGCATAGCCCCCATAGTAGGCCGGCACGGATAAGCTATGCCGTTAATGGTTACTTCTATCTTCTTCATACTGCGTTACTGGGCTGGTACATTTTCGGTAATTGCGGTTTCGTCCAGTACGTCCGGCTCTCCGTCGTTTTCAAGTGAAATACTGTACGTGCTGTCGTCCTGCGCAGGGTCGGTACGCTCCAGTGAAGCGATAACGCATTTGCCAGCCAAATACGGTTTGTCGCTTTCCTCGCGTTCCATACATTTAACCTCTACGGACTTGCCCTCTTTCCACAGTTTGAAAAGCGTCTTAAATCCGCTTTCGGTCTCGTCGTAGAATACCAGACCCTCAGCACTAATAGAATAGGACAAACCCGTTACACCTTTGCCTTTCCATAGCCCGCTACTCATTTTTGCACTGGCTACCGGCTTAACGGCTCTTTCCTTTGTCTCGCTGTTAAATGTGCTGGTATGGCTGGTACAACTTCCTACCGCCTTACCGCCTACATATAATAACATATCGCTACCATTACAGTAGCCCTGCTTTGCTGTTGCTGCCATAATCTTATATCTTTACGTTAAATACTAATTGTTGTACGTATGCGTCGTCCTGCCACGCTTCCTCGCTATCTTCCAAATAACAGCTGCGCATAACTAAGCCATCCTGCGCTCCCTGCGCTCCGTCCAGTGCGCCGCGCACAGCCTCCGCCAATTCCACGCCCTCGGTGTAGCCTGCCGTATAGCAAAGTATCTCGATACCTACCGTATCTGCGCCCCTCTGTCCCTTTACTGGTGTCTGCACCAGCTGCGTACGTCGGTACACTATGTATGGCAGTTCCGCGCTATCCTCGACTACCGGGAAAACCTTTTTAGCACGTGCCATAACCTCGCTATCCTCTATAAGTATAGCCCGGATAATTTCGCCTGCGCTAAGGCTTGATTTACTTACAGCCATATTTTTCAGAAACTTTTTGTACGTTATCTATTACCATTTCGTGGATATCCTGCGTTACGGTGTCCTTTACATCATTGAGAGTTTGGGCCATAAAACCGTATCTTTTCATATGTCCGGTGCTATGCTGCGCCCTTTGCCTGCTTGCACGTCTGCGCGTGCCTTGCTTCGGCTTCGTTTGGCGTTCCTCAGTTCCGCTTTCTGCCCAAATAAGTATAGGTTTTTTCAGCCCTTGCCGGTTGGTGTGGTAGCCCGCTTCGCCCTTTCCGTTACTGCCTGCTCTCTTTGTACCGATAGTAACCCTAAAACCAGCGGCCCGCTTAAAGACTACGGCGCGTACGCCTTTTTCCAAATCTTTACTGGATTTAATACCACTGCTGCGTAGGTTATTTATCGCGGTCTTGCGTACTTGGTTAGCCTCCCTGCGGAAAGCTCCTTTTAACGCCTGCGTCCTACGTTTAGGCTCTAATTCGGCAAATAACTGCCGCAAATTACTATCATCGTACTCGATTGGCATATATGGTTATTCATTAACTCGGTCGCATAACAGTATTTTATAGCCCCTATCTAAATTTGGTATAATAGCCACTACAGTATAAAGATAGCCGCCCAGCTGTCGCACTCTCCAGTTTTCCGCTATCGGGTGCGCGTCGCGTATATTAAACTCTGCACTGTACGCCGGGAAATGTTCGCTCACTTCCTCACTGCGGTTTCCGCTTGCTTTTACTCGCTCGGCCCATACGGTACGGGTTTTCTCGTACTCCACGGTCTCTGCGCCCATTCGGTCGGTCACTCGCTTCGGCTTCAGTATATCAAGTTTGTATTTTAGTGCGCCTGCTCTCATTCTGTAGGGTCGTTTACCAATTTTCTATAGGGTTTAATTAGGGCTTGCAGTGTATATGGTACTTCCGCCATTTGCACGCCGCTAACGGCTTCGCGCTGGTTATACCAGTGCCCGGCGATAAGTAAGACGGCCTGCTGCAATTCTGCCGGGAAAATCCCGTCGCCCATTTGCAGCAGTTCTTCCGTGCTTCGATTGGTTGCACGGCATACGTGCTGCTCTGCGGCGGTAAGCAGGTGTGTTAAATACTCGTCGTCGTCGCTGAAGTCGTCCGCGCGGACGTGCTTTTTAAGTAATGCCAAATCCACTGTAGCCATAATTAAACGCTATAAAATTCTACGTGTTAGTGTATTGTTTTAGGCCTTTTTGATTTTTCCCAAAACAAATGCGTCCTCGCGCAGTGTAACTGTGCCGAAGCGTGTGTTAAGCACGAAATCTACGGCGTTATTACGCGCCAGTGTGTACGGGTCAGCTATTACGCTGGTCTGTCCGAAAAAGCCGGCAGCCTGGTAGCTCCAGTCTCCGAAGCCTATGTAATCTTCGCCTATAGCGTCTGTGGTAAATACCGGATAGCCCAGTACTCTATCATTTTCGCAAAGGAAACGCCCGCTGCCTGCGTCTACTTTCACATCCTCCAGCTCGGCTTTCATCGCCTCAGTCATTACCCAGCACGGCGCGATAATCTTAACCTTGCTTGCTACGCTCGCTTTGATTTTCAGCAGTTCTTTACGCGTAGGAACTGCGCCGGCGAACTCTACTACCTTTTCGGCAGCTTTAACAAACGGGCCGTAAACCTTGCGCTGCTTAGTTGTACTGTCCGCGGCTACGTAGTCTGTGGTAGTAGTGAAAAGCGCGGCGTTAATCTCGTCGATAATTGCCGCCGGCATTTCCTCTTTAATTACGTTTTCTACGATACCCTCGCTATCCTCCAGTTCCTCACGTGTTACCGGAATAGCGATACCCAAACGGTGGCCGTTGGTCTCCAACTTGCCCCAGTCTATCTTACTATCGGTAAGTCTTTCGGCTTCGTCGGCAAAATGTGCCTTAGCCTTTCCGTGGGTAGGCCAGCGCAAAGTACCGATAAGGCCGCTACGGATTGTTAAACCTACCTTATCGTAGATAAGTCCCAAACGGATAGGGCCTAACATTTCCTGTTCCTGCGAAGGGATAATACCGGTATCGGCCAAAGCCGCGGTGGTCTGCGGTGTAACTTCACGCATAAGCGAAATAGTTACCTTTTGGTTTTTGTTCAAAAGCATTTCACGCAGAACCTCATCGGTATTTACTTTCGCGGTGCTTCCGCTCTCTACTGCGATAGCGTGCATACGCATTTGCAGCAGCTGGTTTTCGCGCGAAAGTGTTTTATACTCCGCGTCCTCCGCGTCGTTACGCTCGCGCTGCTCGTTTTCGCACGTATCAGCAATTTCGTTGATACGGTCGCAGTTGGCCTGGTATTTATTGACCAACTCGCGCACAGTCATTGTTTTTTTGTCCATAACTAAAAAACTTTTTTGGTTAAACATATAACTTACAAGATTTGCGAAGCAGCGCGGCGCATTTCGCGCACTTGCTTACGCACTTTGTTTTCTTCCTCTTTCGGTTTCTCCGGCTCTCTTAACTCCTTGATAAGTTCGCGGGCCTCAGCCTCGCAACTTGTTTCGGGGTATGCCGGGTCGGCGGCCAGTGTAAAATCATATACGCCCGTCACCACCTTAACGGTGTAGGTAATTATGGTTTTACCGTCCTCTCTCTTTACGTCTCGCTCTACGTACGCACTGTCGTAATAGTGCGTGCTAAACATAAAGCTACAGCCGGATATATCGCCCCTGCGTACCAGCTCTAACGCCTTATCGCCGTCCGCTGTGTTAGGCGCGTCGAACTCAAACGCTACGCCCTTTTCGTCCACAGTATAGGACAAAGTACCGCTGCCGTTCTTGCTGCGGGCTAAGATTAGCTGCCGGTCGTGGAACATCGTAAATTTTATATCACAGCCGTCCAGCAGTTCTTTGGTAATTGCTTCCGGTGCTATTACTTCTACGGCTTTTTCGTCGTCATAGTCGTAGAGTGGTGCGGACGGCGTATTAAATAGTATGGCATAGCCGGTAATAGTACGGCTTTCCTTTTCGCCCTCCTTTGCTTCTCTTACCCTCAACTGTGAAACGGTGTGCAGCATACGGGTAATAGTTTGTTCTTTATTCTTCGCCATTTTCTTCGTTATTTGTCTGTTTGTTATCTATTGCCGCAGGCTCCGCCGGTTTGCCTGCCTCCGCTATTCCTTTGAGGTTTGCAGATACCAGTACAGTATCGCCACCCTCCACCGGCGGTTTGTTTTCCTCCCTGCGCCACTCGTTTACCGTGTAGATACCTGCGGCTATTGTTGCCGTCTGGTATTTAACCCTGCTATCCAAATCGCAGGCGTAAAGCCCGCGGCGGTCGAACTGGAATTTACGTTTACAGCAAAGCGACGGGGCTACTAACTTACGGTGCAGCTCCACTTCGATTTTACGCAGCAAAGGGTTTAACGTATTGCTAAGAAAAGCCACGTTAGCCATTTCCGCCGACTTGTAATTATTGCTCGTATCGTCGAAAACAAAGGACGGGTGTACACCGAAAAAGCGGCATATTTCGCGTACCGAAAATTTGCGCGTGTCTAAAAACTGCATATCGGTACTGCTCAGAGACAAAGGCGTAAACTGCACTTGCCCCGGAAGCGATACTATACGCTCACCGTTTCTAAATCGGTCGTCCAAATTCGTAGCGGTTTTTTCCAGCTGGCTATCTTGGTACTCGCCGAAACCTCTAACGCTGGTATCATTTCCGACAATACCGCGCACGTTGCCGCCGTTCTCGAAGCGGTTTAACGTCTCGCGGTCTCCGCTGCCCGCTATAGAGGTGGTCAGCCGGGCGAAAGTCAAAGTAGAAACGCCCGTTTTTCCGTCGAAGCTGTAATTTTTTATGTGGATAATATCGGCTTCGTCGTACACGCCGCAAATACCCGCGTTTACATCGCAGATAGTGTATTTGTCGTTTATTACATCGTGCGAAACGCTGGTAGGGCTTACCGGTACTAAGCGGTCTAACTCCATAGTAAAAGCGTCGTAAACCGGCACTATATAGGCATCACCGCGAAGTAATACATACTGGATAGCCTGCCGCCAAAAGTCCACAGCGGACATATAAGCGCACGGCTGCACGTTCAAAAGATAGTGCAGGCGGTTACTTTTGTCCTCAGCGAAAATATCCCCTTTCAAGCGCATATACTGGATAGGCAGATTAGCCACGCTGTCCGATAGCAGGTTTACGCAGCGGTAAACCGTCGCTATGTTTAGGGCGGTCGTATTCGTAAGCAACGACACTGCGCCGCTTCTCGGTGCGTATGTGTCGTCTGCCTGCTGCTTTCCGGCTCCCGTGCTACGCTTAAATATATTTCGTATGTTACTTAAAAATCCCATTAAATTACTTTTAGGCCTCTACTAATACCGGAAATATGGTAAATTGGTACCAGCCCTTACGGATTTTTTGTAATTATCGGGCTTTATCTCTCATAATCAATAAATAAGCGTAAGCACATCAGCTTAGTAATAACGCCGTCTATCTTTTGGTTATGTTTCCTCTTTATCGGCTTGCAGTTCTCCAAATTGTCAGTGTCCAGCACTGCGTTACCAAAGCAGTAGTAGTTTATTGGGTTGTCGTTTATAAAGATATGCCCGGTTTTCGCTCCGTGCTCAAAACTTTCTACCGGGGCGGTAAAGTTTCCGTAGGTCTGTTTTACCCCTTTCAGTACGTTATCCGCACCGGACGCAGCCAGCATATTTATAACCTCCTGCGACTTCCACGGGTCGTAACCGATACCCAAAACGCGGACGTGCTGGTTAATGTATAGTACGTATTCCACGATACGGCGATAGTCTATTACGGCCCCGTTAGTAAGCGTTAAATACCCCTTGTCTATCCAAACACGGTACAGCTTTTCGTTAGGGTGTCCGGGCAAAGCCTCAGCCGGGAAAAAGTACGCCGTATGGAAGTAGTAATTTTTAGCCGCTGCGTCGTAAATACCCACGGTTACTGCGCTAAAGTCGTCGCTTTCGGACAAATCTATAGCTACCATACCGTCCGGGCGGCCCTTGATACCATCGATAGCGATAGGGCGGCTAATATGCCGCGCCAGCGTGCTGCTAATCCAGCTGCGCTGCTCGTTTTCGGCGTACACGTTCAGCAGTTTAGTACGAAAAGCCAGCATAGCTTCGCCGCCGTTACGTGCTGCTTTCTTATATTCTTGCCTATAAAAGTCCATAGATACCGTTACGCCTAAGTGCGGGTGTACCTTGCGCCACGTGTTTTCGTCATCCTCCGCGTCGTCTATATCCGGCTCGAAAATGTGAGCAAATACGCTGTCGTCCTCATACTCTCCCAGTAATATAGACTTATAGCCTTGCAGCATCGAATAAAATGGCCCGTCGAATACATCCGAAGCGGTGGTAATAATAGCCGTTAGCGGATTGTCTCGCACTCCCATAGATGTAGTTAGGACGGTTAGCAGTTCACTGTCTGTCGCTTGGCTGAACTCGTCCATAATAACCGTACTTGCGTTCAAACCGTCTTTCGTGCGGGCGTTTGCCGTAAGGCACTGCGCAAAGGCGGTGCGGTCGCTCCTGCGGCTCTTTACCGTTTCTTCGTTAATAACATACCTGCGCTGCTTCGGGTCTAACTTGCGCATACATCCGCGTATAACGTCGAAACACTTTTTAGCCTGGTCGTTACTGTTAGCCGCCGTGTAACTCTCGGCGTTTGCGTCTCCGTAGAGCAGGTCGTAGAGTGCCAGCGAAGCCGTGCCGGTGGTCTTTGAAAACTTGCGCGGCACATACAGCAGCACTTCACGTACTACGCGCCTGCCGTCTTTCCAAAACGCAAATACACTCGCAAACTGGAAGTACTGCACCGGTGTAAGTTCGTACCGCTGTAGCCCACGTTTGCCCGGAAAATATAGGCTCTCGTAGAACTCGGCGAACTGCCATACCTCCGTTACGTTAATGCCATATCGGTCGCACATAGCAAAGAAACGCGCTGCCGCTAACTGCTCATATAGGTTATGCGCGTCCGGATGCGCTGCCACTTCCCGTACATACCTGTCTAACCGGCTATCCACTTCGGCTAACCGGTAACGGCCTATATCCGTGCGCGCCAGCAGGTCGGTAACGCCCGCTTTCGCCCGCTGTAGTTTGTCCCTCTCTTCCTCTGTCATTTATTCGGGTTTTATTATTGTCGGCTGGTTTCGCTTCTTGGTAAGTTTCTTTGTGAGGTCTGCCAACGGGTCATCCTCCGCACCGCCTGCCAAATCCTCAACGGTAAGCCCTAATACTTTCATCTGCCGGGTAATAAGTTCCTGCGCCTCTTTCGCTATCTTAAATACCGGGTGTGGGGCCAGCTTCTTGCCGTAGCGCGTCTGCTCCCATACTGTAGTCTCCGTAAGCCCGTCTATCTGCGTGTTAGCCAGTTCCAAATTACGCATAGCCGAAGCCAGCGACAAAATTTGCGCGTCTAACCCGTGGCTGTAAACCTTATTAGCTTTCAGTACCTTGTTAATCTCTTTAACGTAGTCTTTAACCGATTTTGCCATATTTTGTACTATTTTCGTTACTTTTTGTACTATTCTTAATTAAAATTGTTCCAAATTGGGATTTTTTGACTTTTTCCGCATTAACGGCCAAAAGTTCCGCAAACCCGAATTTTTACATAGGGACGTACGAAAGTGGGGGCGAGGTTTAACGGGCCTACCCCCTCTTAAAAAAATAGCCCCCGTCTGCTTATCCGTCGCCGAATAATTTTTCTATAGCCTGCCGCAGCTGCTCGGCGTTGCGCTTCTTGGTCGCTTCCTTGCCGCACCTGCCTAACTCGGTATGTGTCCTTACGTGGCAGTTATGGCACAGTGCGCGTAGGTTGGTAGGGTCGTACATCCTCTGTAGCTTCTCCGCTTTTGTTATCGCTTCCTCCACCGGTCTAACGTGGTGTACCTCCGTGGCTGCTGTGATACGTCCCTCTGCCTTGCACCTTTGGCAAAGCGGGTGTTTAGTCAGTGTGTCGCGTCTCAGCCTTAGCCACTCTGTCGTATGTATTAGTCTTTGGTAGTCCTTGTCCTTAGCCATAATCCTATCTTTGCTTCTTAACGTGCCTGCCTACCGGCACTTCTCCGTTAGGCGTTCTTTCAACGTGTCCCAACTCATCAAACATTTCATCTATGTAGGCCCCGTCATCTTCGGGTAAATCGTATTTGCGTTCCCCCGCCTTTCCCAGTCTGTCTAACAATATATTTACAAACGCTACTACCAGCTCGCAAACATTGCTGAACCCGTGTTCCTGCTTTATCCTTAGCAGCTTTTCGTATGTATTCGGGTCTATGGATATATTAACCCTTTTTCTGTTGCTCACTGTCTTGTATGTTTTCGTATTAAGTAATTCAGACTGTCTAATAAGCCCTGCTGTACTCCCTTTTTTTCCTCCAATGCTGCGCTTGCCCTTTCGTCCACAGTGCCGGCGCATATAAGTTTATATACTGTAACCGGGTGCTGCTGTCCCTGCCTGTGCAGTCTGGCATTTGCCTGCTGGTAGTGTTCCAAATTCCACCCGGTGCCGAACCATACGATATAATGCCCTCCTTGCTGCATATTGAGGCCGTAAGCAGTACTTGCCGGGTGCGCCAGCAGCACGTCTATTTTACCGGCGTTCCAGGCCTGCAAATCGGCTTCGCCTTGATAGGTGCGCACTCTGTAGCCTTTTAGTTTCTCGGTAATTCTCGGTACGTCGTGTTTATACTGGTAGAATACCAAAACACTATTACCGTTTGCCGCCTCCACTATCTCGGCTAACCGCTCTATCTTTTCGTCGTGCAGGTTATGTACGTTCTTTTCTTCATCGTATATCGCGCCATTAGCAAACTGGCTTAATTTGTTCATCAGCCCGGCGGCGGAATTTGCCAGTATGTTTGCCGGCTCGTCTCCGTGTTCGGCTTCAAACTCTAAAACCTTGTCTTTTTCAAACTTGGTGTAGGCTGCCATAACCTTTGCCGACAAATACACCGTAACCGTGTGTGTTATCATATCCGGAAGCTGCAAATAGTCTTTGGCTTGCATACTTAGGCAAATATCCGCTATCTTGTTACGTATCAAATCCTCACAACCTTTTTTAACGTCGCAGCGTACTATTATGTTATTCCACTTGTGCGTCTCAAAATAGGTTTCGCGGTATCGGCTTACCGACTTGCCCAGCCTTTCGCCTTGGTCTATGCAGTACATTTGTGCCCAAAGGTCTATTAAGCCATTAGGCGCGGGCGTTCCGGTAAGTCCTATAACCCGTTTGACGGTTGGAACTGCGATACGCATAGCCTTAAATCTTTGGCTTTTTGCGCTTTTGAAACTCGTTAGCTCATCTATTACCAAAGCGTCGAAAGGCAGGCTACCGCCGTATTTTCCTACAAGCCATACGAAATTATCCCTGCCGGTTACGTACACATCCGCTTTTTGCGAAAGGGCTAAACATCTTTGCTTTTCGGTTCCCAGCACCTTTACAACTTTAAGGTCGTGCAAATGCTCCCATTTTTCCGCCTCCGTACTCCACGTGGTTTCCGCTACTTTCTTGGGTGCCACAACCAGTACCCGGTCTATTTCGCAGTCGTCTATCAGCTGCTGCACTGCGGTAAGCGTGCTAACTGTCTTGCCCAGCCCCATATCGAGAAACAAACCGCAGCGGGGTTTCTCCAATATCCAGCGCATAGCCGTTTTTTGATAATCGTATGGTTTGTATATCATAAGTCCTTAAATTTTCTACAGTATTCGCCTAAAACTTCGTCCACCTTTTCTTTGCTGTCGCAGACATATACGCAGTGCCCTATTTTCGTCATTTGGCTAAAGCGCACCTGCTGTATGGCTTTCGGGCTTTCGCCCTTACTTTTCAGTTCAACCCAAATAGTAACGCCGCCAGGCAGCAGGCAAACGCGGTCGGGAAATCCTACCATACCTGCGTTACTGTATTTTAGGCATATTCCGCCCAGCGTTTTTACGCCGTTAGTCAAATAGCGTTCTATCGCTTTTTCCGATACGTCAGCGTGCCTTATTATTTTGTTGGTCTTATTGCTCATTTTTCCATTTTGTAACTGTAACCGTAATTTTCGCAAACTTTCTATATACGCGTGTATATGCGTTTTTACGCGTATTTATATCCCTTTTTATGTATATTACATTACTATACTACTTTATGTATTTATTTAGTTACATAGTTACATAAGTGTATAAATTATTAAATGTCAAGTATTTGCGTTGTAACTAAATTTGTAACTTAAATTGTAACGGCATTTTTGGTTACATTCGTGTAACTGAAATTTTAGTTACAAATCTTCTTCTACGTCTCTTTTGGTTACACGTCTAAACGCTTTTTGCACTCCGTACAAATTAGCTGCGTGCCTGCTTGCTCCTGCCTTTTCCCAGTCCGGCAAAGCCTCTATTAGCTTGCTTATCTTCCGGGCTTTATATCGGTAGTCCTTATCTCCCATATTTAAGCCCTGCTGCTCGCAAAGGAACTCAGCCACGCAAACTTTATCACGCAAGATAACGCCGTTAGCGTCCAGCGGGTCGGGGTTATGCAGATAAGCACGCCTGCGCTGTAGGTCGTATGTGTCCCAGTCTGCCGGCAGTTTGGTTTCTAAGAATTTTTGCAGCAGGCTAATAGTGGGGTCGTCGCTGTCGTCGTTGTAATCTTCCTGCCTTTTCCTTGCTTCGGACTCCAGCGTATCAGATAGGTACAGTTTTTCGCCCAGCTTGTAATAGTGGACTGCCTCGGCCCACAGCTGGTCTCGGTCGCGTCTTAACGCCTCGTGCCAGTTTGGGTAACGCCTTAGCTTCGCGTCCACCGGGATAACCCAAAAACGGCGGTTTCCGTTGTCTCCTTTCAAAAACAAACTTTCGTTAGTTGTACCGCAGAAAATGCACTGCCTCGGATATTCCGATACTCGGCGGCCAAATGCCGCCCTATATACGTCTACCTGCTTGGATAGATACGCTTTTACCTGCTCCACGTCGCTACGCTTGATACTGGAAAGTTCGCCTAACTCGATAATCCACGCCCGGCGCAGTTGCTCCATACCCTCTTTGCCCTCTGTGGTTACTATGCTGTCGTTAAACCACGGGCCGCCCATTATGGATAATAGGGTACTTTTTCCTATGCCCTCCGCGCCAGTCATAATTAAGCAGTAATCATATTTGCAGCCGGGCTGGAATACTCGCGCCACGGCAGCCGTAAAGTGCTTGCGAGATATAGCGCGGTTTAGTTCGTTGTCCTCCGCTCCCATATAGTCTATTACTATACGCTCCAGCCTCGGTACGCCGTCCCACGTTAGCCCGTTGAGGTAGTCGCGGATAGGGTGGTAACTGTGCTTTGTAAGCACCGCCGTAAGCGCGTCGCTAATCTTTTCCTTGCCCGTTATATCGTAGTGCTTTTCAAGCCATACGCGCAAATTAGCGTCGTCCGCGTCTGTCCATTGGCTCGCATTCTTGTTCCACGGCAAGCCGTTTACGGCTGCGTCCATACCGCTAAATAGGTCGTGGACTATGTGCCCTTTTAGCGCGGGGTCGTTCTCCAGTATCAGTATTATATTTGCTATACTGCATATCAGTTTACCGGACTTTGTAAACTCTAAATCGGCTTTCCACTCGTCGTTAGCCTCTGTGTCGGTGTCGGCTTCTTCCGGCGTTATGCCGCCGAAATCATCAGCCACGGACGCTGCGCGCTCCCTGCCTATCAGCAGTTTCGTTTCGCGGTCGTTTATGGCCATTTCCTGCATAGCCGCGTAGGACGGCATACGGGTAATATCCTGCGCCCTGCTGCCCTCATCCCTTGCGCCGAATAAGTGAATACGGCAAAGGTCGAAAGCATTGCACAGCTGCCGGCTTGCGGGGTCTGTCTCGTGGTGGCTGTAGGCAAATTTGTTTTCATAGCAAACCAAACCGCCCGCCACGCTTCCCAGCTTGTAGGTGTACCGCCCCGGTGTCGCCGTAGGTTCGTACTGGTCGCTTAGGAACTTTTCTATAGCGTCCTCTATGGTATAGGCACGGCAAAACGCGCCTATTATGCCCTGCTTCTCGGTAGGGTCTCCGGCCTTTTTAATCTCGTGCGCTATTACGTCGCCCTCCCTGCTGGATAGGGGCCAGGTGCTTACGTCGTGGTAGTCCACGTACTGCGCCAGTATCGCGTCCACGTCGCAGGCGGGGCCGTCTTGGTATTCAAATACGTAGTCTGCATCTTTGGAAGTACTCGGCCAATAGAAAAGGCGCGGCAGTTCGTAGGTGGTGTCGTCGAAAAGGTCTATACCTATTTCGGCTGCAATCTTACGGCAAAGCGGTTCGTACTCGGCCGGCGTTACCTGTCGGCTCAGAGGAAATACAAGCCTATAGCGTGGGGTCTTGCTGCTGTGCTTGTGCGTACTGTACAGCATTGCAGCGAAGTTATACGCCATAGTGAAATCCTCCCATACGTTCAGCGTGCCGTAATCTATATCCAGCGTAGCCACGCTGCGGTACATTACGTTAGTATTCTTACGTATTCCGCCGCTTAGGTAGCCGCCGACAAATCCGCCCACGTCCTTTACGTTGCTTTGCTCCTCCCTCGACATTCGGGCGTACTCTGCCGCCGTCTCGTTTGTCCGGCTGGTGGTGCTGCACTTGTTCACAAGCTCGGCCCAGTGCCAGTGCCTATTACGCCACTGTTTAGATAAGCGGCTGTGCGCGGTCGCTAAATCTATCTCGAAATCATATTTTAATTTTATTGCCATAATACGTTAGTCCTCCGGTATATAGTCTATGCAGGCAGGCTGGCAGTCGCTAACCGCGTTGTCGGTTAGTCCACATTCGCTGCCTAAATAGGTATGTACGCATAGCGCACAGTTACCGCAGCATCGTTTATTATTTTCGTCCTCGTTGTTCATAACGTCAGTACCTCGATATTTTTAACTATGTTTGAACTATCGCCGCCGGGCGTGTGTTAGCATACTACACGATACCCCCTGCAAACTCTTTTTCTAACTCCGGAAATAGTGTTAGTTGCCGTTCTCGTATATCCATAATCTCTGCTTGTTTTTTATCGTAGTTATCTAATTTCGCCGCTACTTCTTGTACTGTCTTTCCGTACTTAAATCCGTAGCTGCATAAATTCGGGGTGTGGCTCCGTTCCTCCAGTTCCTGCCATAATTCCGGGTGTTGCTTTCTCAATTTTGATAGAGCGCATATTTTTGTATTTGGGCAAAACCAGCAGCCACCACGTGTACCTGTATCGTAAATAGGGGATAGCAGGTTATATTTTTGGCACAGTTCCTTAGCCATTGCCTCCGTATATCCGTACTTCGCTAATAGTGAAACTTTATTGCCGTTTAACCTCTCTAACCTTTTCGGCTCATCTATCGCTATGCCTATATATTGCGTTACGTCATTACCTAATTGGCGCAGATACTTTTTTATTGGGTTTATTTTGCAGTCTCTATTAACTACGCATCTTCCAGCAATCGGAAAGCCGTGGAGTTTGCCTGCGTGTCTCCCTCTCACTACGACGTTTTTGAAAAAATACATATAGTCTTTTTCGCTTCGTAATATTGTCGTTTTTATGCCCATTTCCGCAAATCTTGGTATAGCTGTTTTTCTTATCCAGTCTATATGCTCCGGTATTTCTCCGGATATATCGCGGGAGTGGTCGTACATCACTTCTGCAAATACTACTTCGTCCAGTGGCTCGTTATTTTCTAACGCTAATAACACGGTGGCTACGCTGTCTTTGCCAAAACTACACGACGCTATATATTTCATAACAAAAGGGATTTTATAGCCCGGCTTGCGCCGGGCAAAAGATTAAATACTAAAGATTAACGGTTAAGGGGTAAAAATGCTGAAACGGCCCTAACTCTGCCCTTATGCGTCGCCTTAGTGCCGTTGTACGCGTAGCCGCTGTAGAGGGCCAAAAGCCACGCGTAGTTCGCGCTGTATTGTGTGCTGCTCCAGTACCAGCCTTTCAGCAGCTGCCCGTCTATGGCTTTCAAAGCGGCGTTAATTTCGCGGATATGCAGCAGGATAAAATACAGTTCGCCCAACGCTGGTATGTGCTTGCCGTCCTCAACCAGCGCAGTGTCGCTTAGGATATTGCGTATATCTTCTGTATTAGCTTCGCCGTTCCAGTCTGCTACGGCTTCGTGGTAGTCAGTAATAAAACGTGTACCGCCCTTTTGGGTTGTAAGCGTGGTTTCATCATCGCAGGTGTCGTACATCGCGATAGCCAAAGACTTACTACCCAACTTTACACCTACGCGGTTGTAAAGGCTCTTTTCTTTGCCGGTAAGGGTCTGCCCGGTAAATAGTACCGGCGTTCCGTCTATGCCTATCAAATACACGCCGTCTGCCAGTTCCTCGGCTTTGCTCGGTGCTTCCTCTGTGCCGCCGTGGATAAAATCTAAGCATTTCTGCGCCCTCTCGACTTCGTAGCCGTTTTCACGCAGAAGCATAAAGCGAAGTTTCATACTTCCGCTAATCTCTGTGGTTTTCATTTTTGTGATTATTTAATTTGTTGATATTCTTCTTAGTCGCGGCGTAGGCTTTTTCATCGTCTACGAAGCTGTTAGCCACTTCGCCTTTTTCCGTTAGTACCTCATCCTCCGCACCGCTTCCGTAGTTGTGCAGGAAGCAAAGGAACTTTGTGCCGTTGGATAATTCCACTATGTACGGGCTATCCATACCCGTATTAAATTCGCCCTTTTCGCAGCTGCTTACGCCCACTGTGTAGTTAGGGTTAAATTCCATTACCCCGGCAGCCACGGTGTACCGGCTTTCGCCGTACCGTCGTATGGCTGTGTACTTTAGTCTTAAAAATCGTTTTTCTGTCATAATCTCTTAGTCTTTTAGATAATAAGGCGTGGTGTAGCACCGTTCAGCGGTAGGTCTTTGCACCAGTCTATAGGATTGCTAAATAACGCTTCAACATCTGAAAGGCTTTGCCCCTCGCTTGCCTCTACTATTATTTCGTCGTGGACGTGGAATACGATAGGCAGCCCGTTTTCTTCGGCTCGGATAATCACAGTACCCAATATGTCGCGGGCGGTTGCTTGTACTATATTCTCGGTAAGTTTTCCGCCGTATGTACGTATCTTTCCCCATTTCTTGGTAAGCTGGTTTAAGCCCTCATACTCTATTATCTCGTGGTCGCCTCTCCAGCCGTCGTTATGTTCTATGCCGATATTTGCACGAGGGTAACAGATAGTACGCCCGGACGATAGGGTAATAAGCAGCATACCCCAGCGGTACGAAACTTCTATACCTCGGTTTATAGTAGTGCTTTCGCCGGTCTTGATTGCTCGGATAGCCGCAGCCTCAACGGTAGCCCAAAAGCGCACTATATTCGGGTTTGCGCCCCTCCAGCGTAGTACTATATCCTTTTCCTCCTTTTCGGTAAGTCCCATACGGCTACCGCCCATATTTTCCAGGGCGTTTACTCCGCCGCCGTAGCCCAGGGCTAACACGGCTATTTTGCCTTTTGGTCGCAGTTCCGCGTTTTCTCCGTGCTTCTCTACCTTGCAGTGGAACATCTGCCCGGCGGTAGCGCAATAAACATCGCCGCCGCTTCGGAATACATCCAGTACCCAATTTTCGCCAGCCAGCCACGCAATTACGCGGGCTTCGATTGCGCTAAAGTCGCAGACGTGGAAAGTACAGCCGGGTTTTGCTATTAGGGCCGTGCGTATCAATTCCGAAAGGGCATACGTAGGGTTTATATAGTTCAGCTCGAAATCGTCCAAATCTCCGGCTTTTACAAGTCGTCGGGCGTAGTCTAAATCGGGTAAGTGATTCTGCGGCAGGTTCTGCAACTGCACAAGCCTACCGGCCCAGCGTCCGGTACGCATTGCGCCGTAGAACTGTAATAGCCCGTGCATACGTCCGTCGTTGCAAACGCAGTCAAGCATAGCAGGGTATTTGCTGTTTGAGGTCTTACCCATTTCGCGGCGCAGCTCCAGTACTCGGCGGGCTTTCGGATAGGCCTCTACCAGTCCCTCGACATCCTCCAAACTCTTTTTGTTGAGGCTATCCACAGATACGCCGCACGTCTCGTGCAGGTATTTTTTAATTTGTGCGGGGCTGTTAGGGTTGTCCATTCCAGTAAGCCTCTTTGCTTCTTCCAGCAGCTGCGCTTTGTACTCGGTGTCGAAGCGTGTGGCGTTTTCCGCCAGTTCACGGTCTAACAGTACGCCGCGGTCGTTAATCCGCTGGTCGATAGCGTATAATTTTTCGTCAAATTCGGGGGCTTCCAGTCTACGTACTTTGGCTAATACCGCCTGCTCTACCTCAACGTCTCGTATATTGTATTTTTTGAATACTTCCCAGCGTTCCGGCGCGTCTGCCGGTAGGTGTCGTTTGCCGCGGTTAGGGATTGAGAAATAACGTATAAGGGCCGCACCCTCTTTCATCTTGCCGTCCTCCAGCCTCAGCACCTCGCCGCACTGTCCCAGCGAAAGCGGCAGGCCCATACGGGCGGCTCTTACCATAGTACATCGCCACTGCTCCGGCGGTAAGGTTTCCCAGTTGAAATAACGACTTATACAAATGCGCTCGAAAGCTGCGTTAAAAGCAGTTTTGATTACCGCAGGGTCTCGCAGTGCGCCCATAACTTCGGCGGGCAAAGTTTCGCCCATTGCGAAATCACAGCACGTTACCGGGCCGCAGTCTACGCTATACGCAAAAAGCAGTATAGTAAAGTCGGGGGCCTCCGTATAGCGGTAAACACCACAGCTTTTAAGGTCGTAACTGCTATATGTTTCTATATCTATACCTAATTCGTGCATTTGCTCTTAGTCTTACGTAATTGCTTTTAGTTAAATCCGGTGCGGGAAAGCCCCGCACCGGGTAATAGGGGTTTATAAATCCTCGTCGTCCTCTGCGTCAATATCCGCAAAATCGTTTTCTGCGGAAGTTCTGCCGCCCAGTCTCTCGCCGTCCTTAAACTTCATAATGTTGTTAAGTCCGCATGCTATCCCGCGGTTTCCGTTCTTGTCATACGGGTAAAATGAAACGGATACGTAGGCGTATACGCCGCTGTATATTTCTTCCTCGTCTACGATAGCGTTTTTGTTCTTGTCGCAGATACCGGGGCGTGTGCTGCTCTTTGCGTTGATAAAAAAGCAGTCCTCATATACTTCGTCGTCCTTGTCGGTGTCGCCGTCGCGCAATGGCAGCTCCAAATTTTTAGGCTCTTTGCCGCCCCACTTTGATACGATGCCGGCTTTTTTAGCGGCTTCGATAGCCTGCTGCAAAGCCTTTACGGTCTGCTTCTCTGACTTCGGTATAAGTACATTTGTCATATACTTGCCGTTATCGGTGTCGCCGTCCGGCGCATACTTGGTAAATACGTGCGTGTAACTCAGCCTGCACGGGCCAAACACTACCTTAGTGTCTTTAATTGTAGGTGTAATCATAACTGTAAATGTTTATTCGTTAAACTCTTTTTCTACTACTTCCTCTTTGTCGGCTTTTGCGCTGGAAGCCGCCATAATGCAAGATAACATTACGCCCTCTTGGATTACGGTACGCAGTACCTCGCCAGTCTTGCTTACCATAACTTTGCCTACAGCTTTCGCCACTGCGCGGTCACTTCCTTGCAGCGAAGCGATAATTACGCTTTGGTTCTCGTTTTCTGTTGGTGCTATTCCGATTACCATAACGCTACCTTTTGAGGCGCGGACGGCTTCGCCCAGTTCTTTTACCTTTTGGGTAATTGTTTCTTGTTTGTTCATTTTTTATATTCTTTTATCGTCTCCCGGAATACGCCGGGCCGGTTGTTAGTCTATATCCTTGAAATCCTCGGCAACTGAATTAAACGCCGGGCGTTTGTCGCTCTCCGGGGCCAGCGTCGGTTTGCCCTGCGGCTTCTCTATGAACTCGCCGCACAGCTCGGCAAATCGTTTTTTGCCCGTTAGCTTCTCCAATTCGGTAAGGCTTACCAACTCTGTAGGCTTGTAGATTTGTTCTTCCTTGTAGCCCTCTTTAGATAGGGTAGTGGCTACTCCGTCAGGGTCTGTTATCTTTCGGTTACTGCGTCCCTCTACGACTTTCCAGCCTGGCAGTTTCACGCCTGCTAATGCCTGCTCCAGTGCGTAGTCCTCAACGCCCGTAAGCCACGTTTTGACGGTAGCCAGTTCCGGCAGTACCTCTTTAGCCAGTTCCTCCGGCTTTAGCAGTCTTGGGTCGTTGTTCTGCTGCACTACGGCTATGCACTTTTTTGCTAATGCCTTGCAGTTGCTCTTAACCTTGCAGAACTGGCACCACTTGCCTGGTACTTGCTCGCCGTTTTCGGCGTATGCCTTTTTAGCGGCAGGCGTAAGGACGTTATTAGCCCAGTTTAGCAAGTCGTTAATAGATATTTCCCACTCGCTCAAATTGTCTATACGGGGCTGTACGATTGTCATACGTACGCGCTCTATGCGATAATCAAAGCTGAATTTGTCGAAAGCTCCTAACGCGTAAATCATCATCTGCGGATTTTCTTTGGCCTCGACGTGTACGCCCTTGCCGTACTTAAAGTCGATAATCTCCATAATCCCGTCTGCGATAATAATAGCGTCTGCCGTTCCGAAAGCCTCCGGCACATATTCGCTGAAGTCTAATCGCGTTTCTATCAGCAGCTGCGCGTCTGCGGTTTTTGCCCTTGCGTCGTTGAACTTCTCCAGTACGATAACCTTATAAGTGTCGGTGTACTCGTCCATTTCGCCGCTGTGGTATTCGTCGTGCAGGCTCTTAATTTCGGCGGCCTCGTCCACGGCAGGCAGGCCCAAAAACTCTTTCAGTTTCTTAGCGCAGTAGGCGTGCGCTAATGTGCCCTCCGCAGCGTATGGGCTTCCGTTATCCTCTACTCCTGCTTCCAGTCTTGGAGCGGCAGCGCAGTTAATCCACCTATGCGCTGCGGACGGGCTTAATAATGCGTGTTGTCCCATAGCCTAAAATGGTAAATCCTCCTTAAACTCGTCGCCCTCTACGTTCAGCGCGTCGCAGCAGGATATAAACTTGTAGCGGCTTTCGCTGTCGCTAAGCGCGCTTGGCTTCTCAGCGCCGAAGATTGCAGACGTTTGCTTAAACCAGCCGGTCAAACGTCTGTGCCACTTCTTGTATAGCTCGCTGTCGGTGTTCTCCTTGTAGTCCTCGCCCTCGATGCGCTTACGTGTCCTATCCATAGCGGCGCGTACGTCTACCTCGGTGTACTCCTCGCCGGCGGGGGCCGCGCTTGTAGGTGCTGGCTGCTCTACTGGTTTTTCGGTAGGCGGTTCGGCGGTCTCAGCTTTCGGCTTTGGCTGTTCCTGCTCTGCCGGTTTCGGCTGTTCTACTGTCTGCGGTTTTGCCGCCGGCTTTCTCTGTGCTGCTTCCGTTGCGGGTGCAGTACCTTTGTTAAGCAGTGCTGAAAGCAGCGTTACTACGTTGTCGTTCAGTCCTACATTTACTTGTACGTTAATTTGAATTGGTTGCATAACTTGGTATTTTAATAGTTATTGATTGCGTCTATAAATTCCGGTATAGTGCCGCGCTTCTCCCAGCGGCTAACCAGCCGGTCAAAAGCATACATAGCGGTAAAGCCGATAACCTTTGAGGAAATAAGGGTATATACCCAGTAGCGCGTAGGCAGTTCCTCGGCAGGTACTGCCATAATTCCGATAAGTGCCAAACATCCCAAAAGCAGCAGGACGTAGTAGCGGTAGTTTCGCAAAATTTTCTTCATACTCATTTTGTGTTTGTAATTCGGTCGCTAAACTCTGTTTCAAGCGTGTAGGCTATATTGCCCCACGTACCTACGGTAGCGTCTTTCCAGTGTCCTACTACCCGGTTATCCACGCGGGCTTCGCACTCTCCGGTTTTCTTATTGAGGATAAAACTACGTTATTACCTGGCCACGTCTGCCGCATTATAGCGGTAGTTTCTTCGTGGATTGTCTCGCAGTTCGACACGAAATCGTGTGGGGCCTGCTTTAGTTCTATGTTACCAGTCATATTTTGAATTATTAAAAATTGCATTATAGATATGTGGCTTCCCAGCATTTGAGGATTTGCCGCCCGGTGGTAAACTTGGCGCGTCCCGCTTTCCTTACGGCGAAACGTATAACGCCGTCCAGTTCCCAGCGTCGTATAGTGTGCCGCTCTACCCCCAGTATTTCGGCCGCCTCTCTTTGGCTGTAGCGTCTTTCGGGGTCGCACGCCGGTTTAATTGATACCATAGCGCGTAACGGTTAGTACCAGCCCGTCGCTTTTGCAGGAAAAACGGCAGTTTTCCATTTTAGACATAGCGTACGCAGTATTTTTTTGGCTATCCATATCGTAGCCGTCAGCGCACGTTACCGTTATTTGCTCACCGTCCTGCATTGCTCTTAGACGTTCACGGGTAATCTTTTCGACTTTTGCCGACATTTCGGTAGTTTTCTGCTCCATTTCTTAAACTCTTTAGTAAAAACTTCGTTTGTTCGTTGGTACAATGGAAAAAACTGCCTACCTTTGCCAGTGGAATTTATGCGATAACCGGCCTATTTGGTCGGCAGTTCTTTCCTTGCACTTTCGTTTGTTCGTTTGTTTGTTGGTGCAAAGGTAGGGATTTTTCGGTAACTTCCAAATAAAAATTATGGAAATTTCGGTAAATATGCCGAAAATTATGCAGAATGGGTAAAAATGGAAGCAAACCGCTACGAAATTGAAGCCGAAAACGTACGCACCCGTATAAACTCGGCGCTGAAAGCTAAGGGCCTTACCGAAAATGCGGTGGCCGCCGGCGATAGTTCAACGCAAAGCCGGTTAAATTCTCAATTAAGCCACGGTAAACGCATTACCTTAGATACGGTACTGCGCATACTCGCCGCGTGTCCGGACGTGTCCGCAGACTGGCTGCTGCGCGGCAGCGGCGATATGTGCGCAGGGGCAAAGATTACCGGGGCAAATAGCGTAACGGGCGAAAATGCCACAGTGATAGGCCAGCAAACCGTACTTAGTGAAAGTTTCGTTAGGGATATGCTGGCGGAAAAGGACAAACAAATACAGAACTTAATAGCCCTACTAAAAAAATGAAAGGATTAGTATATGGTCTGTTGTTGGCTTTGTGTCTCTCGTCCTGCTCTAATGATGTAGCAGACGCGCCGCGCGTGGGCCAATACCTCTACGCCGATGAAACGATAACGGCCGCCGTAACCGTCAGCGATGAGTACCCGGCAAGCATTACGATATACGAAGCTGGTAAGTACGTCTATCAGAACTTGCGCAACGGTAACGTAGTCGGCACGTGGCCTAACTATAAATATACATTTGCTGCGTATGATACTTTTACGGGTGCAGTAGGGCTACTTGTCTTGTCGGTGCAGTTCTCTACCAGTACGACATTTACGGCCGTTGTGGGGGCTAATGAAAGCGGTGTAATGCTTCCTGCGTCTATGGTGTTTAAGCGCGATTATAGCGTATTGGATATTAACGGCGATGGCATATTAGACAGTTGGCAGCAGCTATAGTTTATGCAATTTTTCAGCAAATGAATTTAACAACTATATAAATAATTGATAGATAATGGCTTATACTAAACCCACTATACCAAAGGGGACAAGAGACTTCGGCCAGGAAGAAATGGCCGCGAGGAATTACATATTCGATACAATCCGTTCTGTTTACAGGACTTACGGATATGTACAGATCGAGACTCCTGCTATGGAGAACCTTTCCACCCTTCTCGGAAAATATGGCGACGAGGGCGACAAATTGCTTTTCCGTATCCTTAACAGCGGTGATGCGTTCGGCCGCATTGACATTGAAAATTACAAGAACGAGGATGGTACGCTGAACAGCGGCAAGATTACCTCGGAAGTGTGCGAAAAGGGCTTGAGGTATGACTTGACGGTTCCTTTCGCGCGTTACGTGGTGCAGCATCAGAACGAGATCGCGTTCCCGTTCAGGCGGTTCCAGATACAGCCGGTATGGCGTGCGGACCGTCCGCAGAAAGGTCGCTACCGCGAGTTTTATCAATGCGATGCCGACGTTATCGGAAGCAGGTCACAGCTGAACGAGCTTGAACTCGTGCAGATCGTGGACACCGTATTCACGAAATTCGGTATCAATGTCGCCATCAAGATCAATAACCGCAAGGTGCTCACCGGATTGGCAGAAATCTGCGGCTATCCGGACAAGGTTACCGACATTACAGTTGCCATTGACAAACTGGACAAGATCGGACTTGAGGCCGTGGAGGCGGAGATGATGGAGAAAGGTCTTGACGAGAAGGCAGTTGCAGTGATTGAGCCGATTCTGAAATTGGAAGGTACGACGGAGGAGAAGATCACAGTAATGCGCGGCCTGATGGAAGGCAAATCCGCATCCGGCATTGTTTCGGAGGAAGGTCTCAAGGGACTCGACGAACTTGCTGAGCTGTTCGGGTTCATTGCCAATGCAGGTGTAAGCCAGAAGGTGGAGATGGATCTCTCGCTTGCCCGTGGCCTGAACTATTATACTGGTGCTATTTTCGAGGTAAAGGCTCTTGATTATGCTATCGGAAGTATCTGTGGCGGAGGACGTTACGATAACCTTACCGGTATCTTCGGCCTGCCTGGAATGTCCGGTGTCGGCATTTCTTTCGGCGCTGACCGTATCTATGACGTACTGAAGGGTCTGGACAAATTCCCTAAGGGTCTGGCCGGTTCCGCTACAGTATTGTTCGCCAATATGGACGCTTCCGTGCTTCCTTATATTGTCCCTGTAGTCAGGACTTTACGTGAGGCAGGGGTGTCTTGCGAAATCTATCCTGACCAGACCAAGCTCAAGAAGCAGTTCGACTATGCAGAGAAGAAGGGGATTCCGTTCGTTTCCATCAATGGCGGTGACGAGGCTGCCGCCGGCAAGGTCAATGTGAAGAATCTTTCGACAGGCGAGCAGATGTCTTTCGCCAAAGAAGATGTCGATGCGCTCGTGACGTTCATTTGCAAGTAATTTTTTTCGGATTCATATAATTGCCGTTCCTTGGGAAACCTTGGTGCGGCAGTTGTCGTTAATGCAGTTATGGAAAACAAGAATGTTTTTTGGGGATATGTTGCCGGGATTGTCGCAGGTGTTACCTATGGCCTGAATCCGCTTTTCGCCAAGCCGCTTCTCGAGATGGGCGTATCAGTGGATACAATGCTGTCCATCAGATACTTGCTCGCAGTCGCGATTCTCGGAGCCTGGCTTCTGTTCAAGAAGGAATCCTTCAAAGTGAACAAGGCGCAGTTCCTCAGATTGTGCATACTCGGGTTGCTTTTCGGGCTCAGCAGTATGCTCTTGTTCGTGTCTTACAAATACATTCCGGCGGGTCTTGCCACGACCATAGTATTCCTTTATCCTGTCCTGGTAGCATTGATAATGGTATTTCTCAAGGTGTATCCGACATGGCAGGTCTGGCTGTCGATTCTGATGACCTTCGTGGGAGTAGTCATATTGAGCAAGCCGTCAGGCAGTCTTTCATTGAACATGACAGGACTGCTGTTGGCGGGAGCATCTGCGCTCTCCTATGCGCTGTATCTTGTGGTAGTGAACCGTAGCCGCCGGCTTCGTACCGTGTCCAATCTGGTTCTGACCTTCTATGCGCTGCTTACCGGATCTCTGTTGTTCATTATCCATAATGCGTTCAGCGGCGGCGGATTCCTAAGCGGAGTGCACGGCTGGTTCTGCTGGGCAAACCTTGCAGGTCTGGCGATATTCCCGACACTGGTCTCACTTCTGACATTGGCGATTGCGACCCGAGTGATTGGCGCCACCAAAACCTCAGTGCTCGGAGTCTTCGAGCCAGTAACAGCTATCGCCGTCGGCACCATATTCTTCGGTGAGTCGCTCACTGTCAATGTGATAGTCGGCGTGGCCATCACATTGGTCGCCGTGACCTTCATGGTCGTCACCGGGAAAAAGTAAAAAAATGTCAGCAAAAGTTTGCAATATAAAAAATAATGCT
>OCQZ01000017.1_pt1 | contig 44264 bp, 51 predicted proteins | sample 1538921 | NCBI WGS metagenome assembly OCQZ01 (sample SAMN03418269, study PRJEB22391) | human gut metagenome | biome: human-gut; feature: organic feature; material: feces | host: Homo sapiens | place: Tanzania | collected 2013-01 | reverse complement strand
GTATGAATCGATTTTTGGCTTAAGCTTATTGAAATTTTGCACTGATTCGTTAGCGCTTGTAGGCACATCAATTCTTTTCAGTACCCAATAAGCAAAACCGTGATAATTCGTTACTGTAACTTTATCGTTCTTGATCTTCTGCCTAGCATCCAGCTTTAGCAATTTGTTGTAGGTCAAATATAGAACTTTTTTTGTAACGGGAAATGCGGAGCAAAGATGCTGAATTGCGGTCGTTTTCCCGCTTCCGATGCAGGCGTCAACAAGAATGTTCTTCCCAGATAGTGCATTTAGCATAAAAATCCGCTGCTCATCGGATAATTGTATCTCATTCGACTCTTTCATATTTCCCCACCTATGCTAAAATTTAGCGTTCTTTTATTAAGTATACCATGTGAATGCTGTGAAATCAACTTTTATGCAGTTGCCTCTATTAAGAATGCGTTTGGAAAACGGGGGAGAGTGTGATATAATGTAAAAAACAGACCGAGGAGGTGCGCCATGCCGCTTCAAATAGTACAAAAAAGCATTGCGGAAATGTGCTGCGACGCCATAGTTGACCCGACGGACAGCTCTTACTCCGGCAGCGGAGGAGCCGACCGTGCCATCCACGCTGCGGGCGGGTTTCCGCTCGAACTGTTCTGCTCAGGGCTTGCCCCCTTGAAGCCCGGCAAAACGGCGGTCAGCCCCGGCTTCGGACTTCCGTGCAAGCGCATAATCCACATCATCGGACCCGTGTGGCAGGGCGGGGACCACAACGAGGAGAAGCTTCTGCGGGACTGCTACATAAATGCGATCGTGACCGCAAAAATGCTCTGCGCAAGGTCCGTTGCGTTTCCGCTCATCTCCTCCGGGCGTTTCGGTTTCCCGAAGGATCTTGTCCTGAGCATAGCCGTCGACACGATATCAAAGTACATGATGGCGGATGATCCCGATCGGGAGTTTTACATCTGCATCCCCGACCGCAACGCCTTTGTTGTCACAAAAGAGGATGTGCTGAACAAATATCTCGATGACAGGCGGTCCGCATTCGAGGACATGACGGAGCTTGTGCGCTGTTCCTGCGAGAGCCTGCCGCCGAGAAGTGCCGCTTTGCCGACGGCGGTGCGGGCGACGAAGGAGGAGCTTTCCGACTGGCTCAAAAAGCAGGACGACAGCTTTGCCGTCACGCTGTTGAAGCTCATTGACAAAAAGGGCATGAGCGACGTGGAGTGCTACAAAAAGGCGAACGTAACGAGAAAGACCTTTTGGAAGATAAACAACTCCGCCTCCTACAAGCCGAGCAAGCAGACGGTGCTTGCCTTTGCCGTGGCGCTTGAGCTCAGCATGGACGAGACGGAGCAGCTCCTGCGTTCGGCCGGCTTTTCGCTGTCGCACAACAACACCTTTGACCTCATAGTCGAGTTTTACATTACAAACGGCATCTACGATATATTTGAGATAAACTCCGCTCTGTACCGATACGACCAGCTATGCCTCGGCTGCTGACGCAAATGGTCTCCCGACGGGAGACCTGCTCCTTTGATACGAACGCTATAATGAGACCGTAACAAGCGATGCGGTCTCATTATTTATTAAAGGAGAAACGAACATGAAAAACAACATTACTGAACTGATATTCATCCTTGACAAGAGCGGCTCCATGGAGGGGCTTCAGGCGGACACCGTGGGCGGCTTCAACGCCATGATTAAAAAGCAGAAGCAGCTTGAGGGAACGGTCTACGTCACCACGGTGCTGTTTGCAAACAGCAGCACGGTCGTGCATGACAGGCTGAGCATCGAAAAAATCGCTCCCATGACCGAGAGCGACTATCAGCCCGGCGGCTGCACGGCGCTTATGGATGCGCTGGGCGATACCATCCGCCACATCGCCAGCATCCACAGGTACGCAAGGCCGGAGGACGTGCCGGAGCGCACGATCTTCGTCATCACCACCGACGGCTATGAAAACGCCAGCCGCCGCTACTCGGCGGAGCGGGTGCGGAGCATGATAAAGCACGAGGAGGAGAAGTACGGCTGGGAGTTTCTGTTCCTCGCTGCGAACATCGACGCCGTCGAGACGGCGGAGCATTACGGCATCAATGCTGAGCGTGCGGTGAATTACAAGGCGTCTTCTACGGGAACGGTCGATATGTACGCCTGCGTTTCCGAGGCGATAACCGGCATCCGCAGCGGCGGCCTTAAAAAGGGCTGGGGCAAGTCGCTGGAGAAAAAAATATACACGAACACCGGAAGGGCGGACTCAGCTTAAGCCGCCCTGTAAAAAGTCTTTTGCCCCGTGGCGGCGTTGAAAATGCGTAGAATTATATCCATTATTCCTGCGCTTTTTGCCTTGCCACAGAACAAAATCCGATTTTACAGGGTGCTTGCAGTTTTGAGCGAGATATTTTTCGTTCAGACAAAACGACAAAATCTCGGTAATACTTTGTGTATTACCGAGATTTTTTTGTGAAGTATGGGCGAAAAAGAGCCGCTCAAAACCGACTTATTCTTATCTGAGTCCGCCCAAGCGGGGGATCCCGCTTCCGGTGTTTTGTACTCACTTCTTGCGTCTTTTCGGCCGGGTCAGGTCGTAGCTCATGTCGAGCAGCGCACGCAGTATGTCGTCTGGTGCGCTGCCGTCAAGTGCGACGGTGAGCCAGTTTTCCTTGTTCATGTGATATGCGGGGAAAATGCCGCTTCCGCCTTGAAGCGATGCCACTAAGACGGGATCGCACTTGAGGTTTACGACATCAAGCTTTCCGAAGCCCGAAAGTCCGAGCCGGCCTCTCGGCACGTCCATTATAAGGGCAAACCATTTGCCGCTGCCGGGGTGCCGGAACACTTCGAAGCTCGGGTATTTCTGCCACGGACGGTCGGTCGCCGCAAGATAGTTTTCGAGAATGAAGCTCTTTAATTCCTCACGCTTCACGGCCGCACCGCCTGACTTTGCTTATACTTCGGCACGGTAGATGAAGGTGACGACCTCGGCCCTGGAGCAGTCCTTGTCGGGCTTGAAGAGACCGCCGCCGTAACCCTTGGTGACGCCCGTTTCGTATGCCCACATGATCGCATCGTAGTAGGCGTTGTGCGGAACGTCGGTGAAGGGGTTTTCGATGCTGACCTGAGTCTTGCCCTCGTAGCGCCAGAGGAAGGTCACAAACTGCGCTCTCGTGCAGACGGCGAAGGGACGGAAGGTGCCGTCGTTAAAGCCGGTGGTGATGCCCTGCTCGGACGCCCAAAGTATCGCCGTGTAGTATGGAGCAAGCGCACCCTCGGAGGAGACGTCGCTGAAATTGTTTATGCTGCTCTTGGGTGCGGGGCAGCCTGCGACACGCCAGAGGAAGGTGACGACTTGCGCTCTGGTGCAGCCCTGATCGGGCTTGAATATGCCGTTGCCGTAGCCTGCGGTGATGCCGTTGTCGGCAGCCCACAGAATAGCGTCGGCATAGGGCGCATGGCGGCCGTTGACCTCAACGTCCGTGAACGGGTAGGGAGCCTTCTGGAGCATATACACGCAGTCGACCGAAACGGCGAACATATCGCTGATCTTGTGATGCACTATTGCAAGCTTTACGGTCTTGCCCTCGTATGCCGAGAGGTCAAAGCGGTATTCGGTCCACTGAGGGGATGTGGTGTAGTCGCTGCCGAGCTGCGTAAAGTCGCCGCCGTCAACGGAAATGTAGACGCCGAAAACTTCCTTGGAACACTGGGGGTCCTTTGCCTTTGCGCAGAAGGAGAAGATGTAGTCCTTGCCAACCTTCGTTTCGGGTGTTATGAGCCAATTGTCGGGACTGACGGGCTCAATGCCTATGTAAGAATAGGAGGAAACGGAGCCGTCTCCGCAATGGGTGTCGTAATTCGTTGTACCGTAGTGCACTTCCCAGCAATTACCGTCGCCGTCGGCGTCCTTGACGCTCCAGCCTTCGGGCAGACCTGCTGCCTCAAAGCCCTCGCTCCAAACGACATTGTATTTGCCGAAGTCATGTGCGGGGGCGGGGACACCGACGGGGATGTCCGCCGTAAGCACTCTGCCATCGGCGCTGACGTAGGCCTTTCCGTCAAACTCGATGCTGCCGTTGCAGACGATCTTTCCGGTGTACACGAAGCTGTCGCCCTCGGCGACCTTCGCAAAGGCGGAGTAGTCGGAGGTCTGGAATACGGCGTGGAGATAGTATTTGCAGTCCTTGTCATACACCGTGGCGTGTTCGCCGTCAACGTCGGGGTTATATATGCCGTCGCCGTTGATATCGCTCCACCAGTAGAAGTCCTTGAGCATCAGATCGCCGTAGGAAAAGTCGGGCTGCGAGAGCTTGCTGCCCTGCCTCGGTGAATCGTACATCACGTCAATGTTGTCAATGACTCGAGTCTCCGCAAGCGCCGCAGCGGGCAGCAGCGAGAGTGCCATTAAAAGGCACAGTACGATAGCTACAAACCTTTTTTTCATAGTCATGCTCCTTTCGGAATTGTTAACAAGTCAATTATACATTATTTGTACGGACAAGGCAATTGCATTTGCGAAAATCTGCCATGTTCACCAAAAACACGAGCCCGTTTTTGGCATATGTTCCCAATCTACGGTATTTGTGCAGGAGTGTCGGCTTGTCACTTGATTTTTTGCGCGAAAAGCTGCATAATTAAATGATACAATTTACCGCAAAGGATACGGATATGAAAACACTGAAAAACAAGTATCTTCCTGTCCACGACCGCTTCGTGTGGGCGGAGCTTATACTCATGCTGCTGTGGACCTTTCTCATGTGCGTTTATATCGCACCCGGCTCGTTTACCGCAGAGCTGCGGATAATGCTTCAAAATCCGCTGCTGCTGTTTCTCAATATCATGCCGCCTGCCGTGCTGCTTCTCGTTTTATACTTTGTGACGGCGAACAGCTTTATCTCCGGCGGCGTGACGAATCTGATCTTCGGCCTGCTGAGTTATGTAAACCTGCTGAAGATCGACGGCAGAGACGACCCCTTCGTTCCGGCGGACATCACGCTCCTGCGTGAGGCGCTCACCGCAACGGGCGAGTACCGCCTAGATATGCATTACGGCATTGTTGCTATATTGCTGCTGTCAACCGTCGTACTTCTTGCCTTGGGAATCGTCATCGGCAGGGGAAAGCGCCCTCGCACACTCGTGAGGATCGGCGGAGCGCTGCTGTCGCTTGCGGTGTTCTTCGGCTGCTTTTTCACGCTCTACCGTGACCGCGAGCTTTATGCGTCCTTCCCCGTGAGCAACGAGTACAACATCACGACCGTGTTTAACGAGCTGGGCTTTAACTACTGCTTTTTATATAACACGGAGCTGTACTCCGTCGATAAGCCGGAGGGCTACTCGCAGAGCGACATAGAAAAGTTCATCGACGAGTTTGAGCCGACGGCGCCGGAGACGGACGAGCGTCCGCAGGTGATATATATAATGTGCGAGGCGTTTTCGGACCTTAACGCCGACGATGCTTTTGCCTACACCGAGGAGGACAGCCCTTTAAGCGGCTACTTCAAGGTGATCGAAAGCCCGAACAGCATAAGCGGCAAGCTCGTCGTTCCGAACTTCGGAGCGGGTACGGCGAACACCGAATTTGACGTTATCGGCGAAATGCAGACGAACATGATCAGCCGCACGAGCAATTCCGCCTTGCGCAGCTTTCACAAGAACACCCCCTCCGTGGCGTATGTCATGCGCTCCCTCGGCTACGGGACGCTGTTCATGCACCCCGGCAACAGCTGGTTTTATAACCGTGACAGCGCAATGAGCTTCCTCGGCTTTGAGGACAAGATTTTTGCGGAAGCTTTCGGCGAAACTCCGAACCTTGACACCGCATTTCTCGAAACGCTGAAATCGGAGATATCCTCCCGTACCTCGGACGGCGAAAAGCTTTTCACTTACGCTACCACGATACAGAATCACCAGGCGTACAACTACACAAAGTATCCCACCGTCGATATTACCCCGGTCAAGACGAATGTTGAGCTGAGCGCCGAGGCGCAGGAGTATCTGTCCGTTTACAGCTACGGTATCGAATGCTCCTCGAATATGCTCTTTGAGCTTACCGAGTACCTCAACGCTCTCGATGAGCCTTACGTTCTCGTGTTCTTCGGCGACCATCTGCCGAACCTCGGTCCCGACTATCTGAGCTACCGTGAGCTGGGACTTGACATAGGCAAGAACGAAACGCCGGAGCAGGTGCTCGACTCGTGCAGCGTGCCGTATATCATCTGGGGCAACGACGCATATCTCAAAGGCGACAGCATGGCGGACAGAGCGGAAAAGCTCGATCTGCCGGAGGACGGCAGAATAAGCGCCTGCTTTTTGAGCTCCGCCGTTATGGAGCTTCTCGGCTACGACGGCTGCGACGCTTACACCTCTTTCATGTGTGAGCTTCGCCGTGAGCTGCCCGTCATTAAGTCCGGCATCGTGTGCCGTGCCGACGGCGAGATCACCGATTCGCCGACGCCTCAGGAGCAGGAGCTTATAAATAAGCTGCACTGCTGGCAGTACTACCGCATGATGACGGAAAAAACCTCGTGATGCGGCGCTGTTCCCCCTTGAAAAATATTATGTAACCTGTTATAATCTGATTTGATACCGATTTGTTACCCATGGAGGTCTCGATATGAAAAAAGGATTCAGAATACTCGCAGCGGTGCTTGTGCTGTGCAGCCTCTTGTCCCTGCCCGCCTATGCCGTCACGCCGACGGCGGACATCGGCAGCGGTCTCGGCGTTTTTGAGGACGTTGCGCAGATGACGAGCTACACATTCTCCGATCTCGAAACCGGACACTGGGCGTACTACGGCATCAAGGTCTCCTACGATAAGGGCATACTTCTCGGCTATCAGGACGGCACCTACCGCCCCGAAAACGAGGTCACATGGGGACAGACGATCGTTATCGCCGCAAGGATCCACGCAGCATATTACGGCAATGCGCTGAACGTTCAGGAGCGCCCAGGCGACTACTGGTACGATCCGTACTACCGCTACTGCGCCGCAATGGACATGATCCCCTCAAGCTGCCCCAAGGGTGTTAACCTTGACCGTGTTGCGATACCCCGCTATGCGCTTGCGTACATATTCAGCCGCACCGTGGACGCAGAGGATATGCCCACGATAAGCGACAGGCAGATAACCGACCTCGACACCATCCCCGCCGAGTACCTTGACTCCGTCAAGCTCATGTACTCCTCCGGCGTCATGAACGGCTGGAAGGATTACAGCTTCGGCGGCAACCGTGTCACCACCCGTGCGCAGATAGCAATGGTCATCGCACGTCTGCTTCAGCCGGCTGACCGTGTGGGCCATGACTCGAAGATAAACTCCGACATGGCGGCGTTTGAGGCAAACCTCGAAAACGACAGTCCTGCAGTTCAGGTCGGCAGCAGCTACTACTGCGTGTATAAGTACTACGAGGACACCTCAACTCAGCTTTACGCACTTTACCGCACCGACGGCAACAACAATCTCAGCCGCATTTACACCTGCAAGTCCGGCGAAAGACTTGACAACCTCAGCCTGTATAAGGGCAAGGTCTACTTCTGCGTCAGCACCATGGGCACCGCCGACGGCAAGCTCATGTGCCTCGATCCGCAGAGCGGAAAAATGACGACGGTCTACACCGGCAACGCCGTCGAAGCCTACTGCTTCTACGACGGCGGCATCTATGCGCTGATGTTCACCGGCTACGCAGAGCAGGTAGCGGATTATAAATTCACCTTCGGAACGATCTCCGGCGGCGAGTTTATCGGTGTACGGGACTTTGACTATAAGGACGTCATGTACTTCCAGCCCTACGGATGGAACGGCTGCATATACTTCAAGCTCACGAGCGAGATAACGCTCAAGAAGTCCGACGGCACCGACGGCGACACCACGCTTGCGGCAAACCTCTGGTGCTACGACATCGCACGGGGCGAATTTTCCAAGCTCTCCGACATCAACATCAACACGAGCTTTTTCGACGGTCACGTCATGTACTTCATGGCGTATGACGCCGAGGGCAACTACGATCTGAACCTCTATGCCATGTCGGTGCAGGCTCCGGCGGTCGTCAAGACCGTTGGCACCTTCCCGGCGCAGACGGGCGTCAGGTACAGAAGCATTTACAAGTTTGAGGACACCTTCTACTGCCTCTCGTCCTTTAACCGCAACCTGTACAGCATGGACAAGTCCGGCAGCTCCCGTCTTGCACTCATGTGCGGCGGCGTGTACGACAGCCTTTGCTTTACCGACGATAAGGCGATACTCATCCCGAACACGCTTGCGACGAGCAACGTAAATGAGATAAAGGTCTACAACGCAAAGAGTCTCTCCTCCAGAGCGCTTTACGGCGACTGGATGGGCGAAAGCTGCTACTACAAGGGCGCACGCTTCGTTCCCGATGACGGGCAGCCGTACTACACGTCCGGTGACGAGAGCGTCAGCACGATAAGCGACATCTCCATCACAGTGCCTCAGGCATTCGAGCGAGACGGCGACTTCATCATCCGTGCAAAGGTCGTAAACAACATGGCGGCGACCATTGACTTCCGTATGTACGTCGTCAAGGTCTACTGCGGCAACGAGCTTGTCGCATACGACGTAAATAAGATGGTCTCCATGGAGATGAAGCAGCACGATATACAGACCTTCACCTTCGTGATAGGCAAGCAGGACGTTCTCGGAAGCATCGACATGACAAGGAACGATATAACGATCGAGATCGTACCGACCTACACGGTGAACGTCGAGGATACGGGCGACAACGTAAAGGAACCCGATCCCGGCGAAATACTCCCTTGAATGAATATAAGAAGACCTCCGAAGCCGTGCTTCGGAGGTCTTTTGCTGTGTTCAGTTGTTTTCCTTGCCGGGCTTGGATCTGAAGACGTAGAACTTCTGACCGAAGTAATTCGTTGCGGCGAAGAACACGAGTCCGACCACCATGGCGACGTTGTCACGCAGGGATGCGGAGTAGGACGCAAGCAGCAGTCCGCACAGCGGCTTTGCGATGCCGTGGGAGATGATGTAGCAGACTGCGATCTCAAGAACGTAGCGCCAAACGACCTTGGCATTCCCGCCCTTGTAGCGGAAGGTGTAGTGTTTATTCAGGAAATAGCTAAGCACGCTGCCTAAGAAGTAGTTTGCGACGGTCGACACCCAAAAGTTGAGGTGCAGAAGGTTAAGGCAGATAAGACCGATGCCGTAACCGAACAACGTATTTATTATGCCGACTATTACGAATTTGATCGTCGTAACGTCAAACAGCTTGTGAAAGATCTCTTTCAACATGAACCTCAAGCTCCTCAATTTCCGAATTCAGAACGCAGAGACCGATATACAGCTCTCCGCAGCGAAGGCATATCGCACCTTGGGACAGGGGCGATGCCTTGCTCAGTGCCGCAAGACCCTCTCCGCTTGCCTTGACGACGGCCTCCTTTTGCACCCACACGGAGCAGAACGCATCGGCGGGGGTGGGAGAGCGGGCGATGCTCTCGCACTCGGCTTCGCTGAAAAAGCGCTTTGCGGCGCTCATGTGAGACGCTGCGTCGGGCGTTTCAAGGTCGGCGCCGACGGGACGGTCCGACACGGCGCAGAGAGCAAAGCTGCCGCTGTGCGAAAGGGAAAAGTACACGGGGTCGCCCTCGAAGTATGGCTTGCCCTTATCCGTGGTCTTGTAGTCCGTTCTGCCGCAGGCAAGCTTTAAAAGAAGCTCGACGGCGAGCGACGCACGCTGCTTTTCCTCACTGCGGCAGCGCAGCGCCTTGCTGCGTCGGGCGGGCGAAACGGCGGCGAGAGCGGACGAAAGCTCAAGCCCGCTCCCGTCGGCGATATACAGCCTTACCTTTGCCATCTCAGGCACGCATGGCGTTTATGGTTCTCGAAATCAGCTCGTCAAGCTCCCAGCCGCACATCTCCGCACCGCGGATGATGACGTCTCTTGAGCAGCCGGCGGCAAACTTCTTGTCCTTGAATTTCTTCTTGACGGACTTGACCTCCATGCCCTCAAGACCCGTGGGGCGCATGAGCGCAACGGCGCCGATGAGTCCCGTAAGCTCGTCCACCGCATAAAGCACCTTTTCCATGTAAAGCTGCGGCTCGACGTCTATGCATATACCGTAGCCGTGACTTATGACGGCGTGGATCATGTCCTCGTCAATGTCAAGCTCATGCAGAAGCTCGTTTGCCTTGACACAGTGCTGCTCCGGGTACAGCTCGAAGTCTATGTCGTGAAGCATACCGACGGCTGCCCAGAAATCGGCTCTTTCGGGGTCAAACTCCTTGGCAAGCTCGCCCATTACCTTGGACACGGTCTCGGCGTGCTGTATGTGGAACGGCTCCTTATTGTAACGTTTCACCAGCTCTTCCGCCTGCTCAGGCGTCGGAATATAGCTCATATGATCACATCCTGACATTAAAAGATAACATATAATAACGCAAACGCTTTCGCATTTCAAGAGGGATAACAATAAAAATCAGACAGCTCGGGAGCTGTCTGACGGTAGCTGCGCTCAGGGCGTTATGACGTTTGAGGGGTTGGGGCTTGCACTCATGTCGGGACTCGGGGTCGTCGGAGTCTCCGTTACGGGTGCGCTGCTGTGCGGTGGGTCCGTTATCATGCCGTCGGGGTCGCTCGAAACCCGCCCACGCTCGGCGTTGCAGGCACAGAATACGCTCACGATAAGGCACAAAACCGCCACTATGATTATTGCTTTTCTCATGTTACACCTCCGTTACCGCATTATTGTTCCCCGAAAATCCGAGGATATGCAATTGAAAAATGAGGATTTGCGTGTTATATTAAAATTTATGGAAGATTTAAAGAAAAACGAAATATTTACCGCAGAAATATGCGGTTACGGCTCCGACGGCGCAGGTGTCGCACGGATCCTCGGCAGGGCGGTGTTCGTTCCGGGGACGATCGTCGGAGAGATTTGGCGTGTGCGGATAGTCAAGGTGAGCGCCGCTGCGGTCTACGGCAGAGCCGAGGAAGCCGTCTCGCTTTCGCCGGAGCGCATAGCGCCGGAGTGCTGTGCATACCCTCGCTGCGGCGGCTGCACCCTGCGTCACATGAGCTATGAGGAGGAAAAGCGCTTTAAGCTGCGCCGCTTAAACGATGCGCTGACGCACATCGGAAAGCAGAGCGTCACGGCGCAGGAGATCATCGCCGCCGAGAATATTTGCCGCTACCGCAACAAGGGTATATACACCTTTAAGGAGGGCGTAAGCGGCATGGAGTGCGGCTTCTACGCCAAGCGCAGTCATGCGCTCGTGCCGGTGGAGGGCTGCCTCATACAGAACGAAACGGCGGATGCCGTTGCGTCCTCGCTCCTGCGCTTTGCGAGGGAAAACCGCATCCCGGCATACGACGAGGAAAGCGGCAGGGGCGTTCTGCGTCACGTTTTCGTCCGCACGGCGGTGAACGGCTCGGACGCCGTCGCCTGCGTCGTTGCGGCAAAGGGACTCGGCGTAAGGACGCAGAGCATGGTGCAGCGCCTTAAAAACGACTGCCCGAACCTGAGCGGGATCGTGCTTTGCGTGAACAAAAAGCCCGGCAACGTGGTGATAGACGGCGAGCTTTACACGCTGTGGGGAAGTGAGGTCGTGCATGACAGCCTCGGCGGCATTGAGTACGAGGTGTCGGTGCGGTCGTTTTATCAGATAAACCCGCCCCAGGCGGAGCGGCTGTACGAAAAAGCGCTTGAGTATGCCGAGATAGACGGCGGCACGGTGCTTGATATGTACTGCGGCGCCGGGACAATAAGTCTGTACCTTGCGAAAAAGGCGCAGAAGGTCATCGGTGCGGAGATAGTGCCGGAGGCAGTGGAGAACGCACGGCGCAATGCGCAGCGAAACGGTATAGAAAACGCCGAGTTCATATGCGCCGATGCGTCGGACGCAGCAAAGATGATGGCGTCGAGGGGTATCCGCCCCGAAGCGATCGTGACCGATCCGCCGAGGAAGGGTATGGACGAGTCCGCAATACGCACGCTTTCCGGCATGGGAGCCGAGCGCATAGTCTACGTTTCCTGCAACCCCGCAACGCTCTCCAGGGACATCCTGCGCTTTAACGACTGCGGTTACGAGCTTAAAAAAGTCACGGCGGTGGACATGTTCCCCCGCACGAGCCATGTCGAAGCCGTGGCGGTGATGAGGAAAGGAGAGGCTAAATGATAAGATTCAACAACGACTACAATCACGGGGCTTTTGAGTCCGTGTTAAAGGAGCTTGCCGCCACCAACGGTACAAGCTATGCCGGATACGGCGAGGACGAGTGGTGCGCAAAGGCGGAGAGCGTCATTAAAAAGCTCGTTTCAAACGAAGATGCGCTCATAAAGTTCGTCCCCGGCGCAACGCAGGCGAACCTCGTCGTCATTTCGGCGGCGCTGTCTCCCGTGCAGAGCGTTATTGCCGCCGACACAGGTCACATCAACTGCCACGAGGCGGCGTCCATCGAGAACACCGGACACAAGATCCTTGAGCTGCCGAACACCGACGGCAAGATAGACGCACGGCAGATCGCCGCCTGTGCCGCCGCATACTACGACGGCGGGATGCCCGAATATCTCACCGAGCCTAAGATGGTATATCTGTCCTTCCCGACCGAAAAGGGAACGCTCTACTCAAAGCGTGAGCTGCGGGAGATAAGCGAGGTGTGCAAACGCTACGGAATGTATCTGTTTGTGGACGGCGCAAGGATGGGCTACGGTCTCGGCTCCGAGCGCAACGACCTGACGCTGCGGGATTTTGCTGAGCTTTGCGATGTGTTCTACATCGGCGGAACGAAGTGCGGTGCGCTGTTCGGCGAGGCGCTTGTCATCACCGAGGCGTCGCTTAAATACCGCTTCAAGGCGCACATGAAGCAAAACGGTGCGGTTTTGGCAAAGGGTTGGCTTATGGGGCTGCAATTTGCGGTCATGCTCCAAAACGGCGAGTATTTTGAACGGACAAAGCGTGCCGATGAGCTTGCGATGCAGATAAAAACGGCGTTTGAGCGCAAGGGCGTTCCGTTTTGGGTAGACAGCTTTACAAACCAGCAGTTTGTCATCCTGAGCGACAGCCAAAAGGAGGCGCTTGCGAAGGGCTACTACTTCGAGGAGGAGGGTACCGTACCGCAGGGTACGGTCGTGCGCTTCTGCACGAGCTGGGCAACGACTCAGGCGGAGGTCGATGCCCTCGTCGCCGACATCGCCAAGCTGTGACGGGAAAGGAGTACGATGTGAACTACGATCTTGACAGATTCCGCAGAGCGCAGAGGGGAAGCTATGACGAGGCGCTTTCCGAGATAAGAGCGGGACGGAAAAACGGACACTGGATGTGGTACGTCTTTCCGCAGCTTTCGGGGCTTGGCATGAGCGCCACCTCGCTGTACTACGGCATACGGAGCTTGGGGGAGGCAAGAGCCTATTTTGACGATCCCGTCCTCGGCGCTCGGCTGCGTGAGATAAGCGAGGCGCTCCTTGGACTTTCGACCTCCGACGCTTCCGCCGTGTTCTGGTACCCGGACGATCTGAAGCTGCGCTCGTGCATGACGCTCTTTGCCGCTGCCGCTCCCGAATGCGAAACCTTCTCCCGTGTGCTGAGTAAGTTCTTTGACGGGAAGCCCGATGAGGCGACGCTGAGACTTTTATCGCAGGAAAACGGCAAAAATTAGCGCAGCGGCGTAAAAAATGCTTGCTATTGCGGCATAGCTGTGTTATAGTAATAAAGCTAATTTGTTGATTTTCGAAAGGATTGATATATAAATGGGAACCGTTAAACTTATTCTCACCATTCTTCAGCTCGTATCCGGTCTTGCAGTTACCGTCGTCGTTCTTCTTCAGAGCGGCAAAAGCGCAGGACTTTCCGGCGCCATCGCCGGCGGTGCGGAAACCTTTATGAGCAAGGGCAAAGCAAAGACTTGGGACGCAAAGCTTGCAAAGGCAACTAAGTGGTTCGCCTTGGCGTTCGTTCTCCTCACCCTTACGCTGAATCTCATAAAGTAAGTTGTGAACATGACGGCGGTGCAGCTTTTGCTGCACCGCCTGTTGCATTTTTTGACACGGAGGCGCTCTTATGAAAAACAAAACTTACGTTCTCAAAAATGCGGTCATCCTCGACGGCACCGAAAATATGCAGCCGATAACGGGGAAGAAGCTGCTCATCGAAAACGGAATCATTGCGGACATTTTGCCCGACGACGCCGACACCGGCAGCGCTGAGGTCATTGACCTTAACGGTAAGTACCTCATGCCGGGGCTTATAAATCTTCATGTGCATCTGCCGGGTTCGGGTATGCCGAAGCACACCAAAAAGCAGAACGCCGAAAGCGTGCGGCGGCTCATGTCCTTTGCGCCCAGCAGGGCGGTGGTGTACTCTCTTTGCCGCGGCTTTGCAAAGACTGAGCTGCTCTCCGGCGTCACCACGATCCGCACCGTCGGCGGTCTCGGAGACATCGACGGCAGGATCAGGGATGCGATAAATTCGGGACGCACCGAAGGCCCCCGTATGCTCGTTTCGAACATGGCGGTATCGGTGCCGGGCGGTCACATGGCGGGCGTTTTGGCTTACGAGGCCGAAAGCGTTGCCGACTGCGAAAAGTACGTCCGCCTTATCGCAAAGGATTCGCCCGACCTCATAAAGCTCATGATAACCGGCGGCGTGCTTGACGCAAAAAAGCGTGGCGAGCCGGGCGAGCTTAAAATGAGTCCCGAACTCGTGAAGGCGTGCTGCGACACGGCGCACGAACTCGGCTACAAGGTCGCAGCGCACGTCGAAAGTCCGGCGGGACTTAAGGCGGCGCTCTACGGCGGCGTGGACACGATAGAACACGGTGCGCAGCCGGACGACGAGACGATGGCGGAATTTTTAAAAAGCGGAGCCGCCCACGTCTGCACCATCTCTCCGGCAATACCCTGCGCACTGTTTGACAGGGAGATAAGCGGTGCAAGCGAGACGGTGCAGTTTAACAGCCGTGTCGTGCTTGACGGCGTGATTGCCTGCGCAAAGGCGGCGCTCAAAAACGGCGTTCCCGTCGGGCTCGGAACCGACACCGCCTGCCCATACGTCACGCACTACGACATGTGGCGTGAGCTTGCGTACTTCGTAAAGTATGTCGGCGTTGACAACGCCTTTGCGCTGCACACCGCCACCTGCATTAACGCCCGCATTGCCGGCATTGAGGCGGAAACGGGTACGGTCGAGGTCGGGAAATCGGCTGACCTTTTGATATGCGAGGGCGATCCGCTCCGTGACATCTCCGTCCTGCGCAATCCCTCCGCTGTCGTGATGCGGGGCAGGTACATCGACGCACCCCGTGTGAAGAAGTACCCCAATGTCGAAAAAGAGCTTGATAAATATTTATAATTGTTGTACTATTATTCAATAATCCGCGCTATTATTCGAGAAGAGGTGTATTGATATGCAAAGAGACAGGCTCGGAAGCCGTCTTGGATTCCTGATGCTCAGCGCTGCCTGTGCGATAGGCTTGGGCAACGTTTGGAAATTCCCCTACATGGCGGGTCAGTACGGAGGCGGCGCCTTCGTCGTCGTGTACCTTGCCTTCCTCGTGCTTTTGGGGATCCCCGTGCTGCTGACCGAGTTTACGATGGGCAGAGCCGCTCAGAAAAGCCCCGTGAAGATGTATCAGGCGCTTGAGCCTAAGGGCAGCAAGTGGCACATCCACGGCGGCGTCGCAATGGCGGGTAACTACCTGCTTATGATGTTCTATGTCAACGTCGCAGGCTGGCTGATGTACTACCTCGTTGCGACCGCCGCAGGCAAGTTTGAGGGTCTGAACGCACAGCAGGTCGCAGCCGAGTTCGGCAGCTTCTGCTCCGATCCGGCGCTTATGCTCGTGTGCATGGCGGCGGCCGTCATAATCGGCTTCTTTATCTGCTCGTTCAGCCTGCAAAAGGGGCTTGAGCGCATAACGAAGTACATGATGATCGGACTTTTCATACTGATGATAGTCCTTGCGGTGAACAGCTTTTTCATGGACGGCGCAAGGGAAGGTCTGAGCTTCTACCTAAAGCCCGACTTCTCGAATTTCAGCGTTGAGCTTGTCATCGGCGCAATGACGCAGGCATTTTTCACCCTCGGTCTCGGCGTCGGCGCAATGGCGATATTCGGCAGCTACATCGGTAAGGAGCGTTCGCTCCTCGGCGAGTCGGTGAACGTCGTAATTCTCGACACAATCGTCGCCATCACTGCCGGACTCATCATATTCCCCGCCTGCTTCAGCTACGGGGTCGAGGTCAGCTCCGGTCCCCCGCTGATATTCATAACTCTGCCGAACATCTTCGCAAATCTGCCGCTCGGCAGACTGTGGGGAAGCCTGTTCTTCCTGTTTATGTGCTTTGCCGCAATAAGCACCGTGCTTGCAACCTTTGAGAACATCATGGCGTGCTGCATCGACCTTTTCGGCTGGAGCCGCAAAAAGGCTGCGCTCATAAACTGCATTGCGATGCTCATTCTTGCGACGCCGTGCGCACTCGGCTTTAACCTGTGGAGCGGCTTTATGCCCTTCGGCGAGGGAAGCAATGTCCTGAGCCTTGAGGACTTCGTGCTGAGCAACGTGCTGCTGCCGATCGGCGCTCTGTGCTTTGTTTTGTTCTCGACCCTGAAAAAGGCGTGGGGCTGGGATAACTTCGTTGCGGAGGCAAACTCCGGCAAGGGCATGAAGGTCAAAAAGTGGATGAAGGGCTATATGTGCTATGTGCTTCCGCTTATCATTATCGCACTGTTTGTGACGGGTATTTTGACATTCTTCAAGGTGATTTAAGGTATGGCATTTGACCTTTCGGGGAAGCTCTCAAAGAAAATGATGAGCGACCCCAAATTCCGAGAGGCGCTCGATGAGTCTAAGCGTGTGCATCTTCGGACCTTCGGCGAGATACTGGAGCCTGCTTTTACGGATGACCCCACCGGGGAGATCGAGCTTGTCGGCGCTCTGAACTTTATCAGCCGGGGCGAGTACGACAAGGCGCTGCGAAAGCTGCTGCGTATCGAAAAGCGCTGCGCCTGCCCGGAGGATACCTGCGCCGTGCAGTTTTTCGCCGGGCTTGCGTATGAGCGGTCGGGCATGACCGTACCCGCCATACAGCGCTTTTTCGCTTCCGCCGCTGCCGTACCGGGGCATTACATGACGCACGTCATGCTTGCAAGGCTCCTGCACACGAACAAAAGCTTCGATGCGGCGCTGACAAATTATCTGCTTGCCGTGCAGCTTATCGAAAGGCTTGAACCGAAGGACGAGGTGCCTGCCGTGAATCCGAGGACGCTCAGGAGCGCAATGATCGCAGGCGCAGCGGGGTGCAGCCTTATGATGGGCGACTACGACGATGCGGAGTGGGCGCTGTGCGAGGCTGAGTCAAACGGCTTTGACAGCCCGAAGCTAAGCGTCCTCTACGCCATGCTCTACGCCGCAACGGACAGAAAGGCGTTGGCACGTGAGAAGCTCTCGGAGCTGAGAAAGCGTGATCCGGAGCTTGAAAGCAGAGTCGCACTTGAGGTCGAAACCGTGATCGCAGGGAAAAATCCGAGGTTTGCCGTTTTGAAGGATGCGCTGAACGCCGTCGATTACGAGGGCTTCTGGCGACGCTTTGCCGAGCGGGAGCGGCACTATGCCGTGATGATCTCGTCCGGCTCTGCGACCGCACTTGCCGCCGCAAACGAGCTGAGCCGTGAGCTTACGGAGCTGTTCGGATTCCCGAATGCCGAGCTTGCGGTCGCCGTTGGCTGCGAGAAGGACGGCTTTGAGATCACCGTGTCCGACAACTACGTTCTGTCTTTAAGCGTCGGCGTGGAAAAGCTGCTCTCGGTGCAGCCGGAGGAGCTTAAACACGATTGGAAGTTTACCTCGGTACACTGAGGTCGGAGGAACGCATGATAGAATTTGTTTTACTTGACATTGACGATACGCTGCTTGACTTCGGCAAGGCGGAGGCGGCTGCGGTGTCCCGCACGTTTTCGGAGCTGGGGATACCGTCCGACACTGCGATGATACGGCGCTACAGCGAGATAAACGACGAGCAGTGGAAGCTGTTGGAGCGTGGCGAGATCAAAAGGGAAGAGGCGCTCGTGCGCAGATACAAGCTGCTGTTCGATGAGTACGGCATTACGGCGTCGCCCGAGAAGGCGGAGGACAGGTACGAGTTTTTGCTCGGCATCGGGCATTACTTCGTTGACGGTGCGCCGGAGCTGCTTCAGGCGCTTTGCGGGAAGTACAGACTGTTTATCGTGTCAAACGGCACGGGTTCGGTTCAGGACAGCCGCATAGAAAGCGCCGGGATCGCCAAATACTTTGAAAATATTTTCATCTCGGAGCGCCTCGGTGCGGACAAGCCCTCGAAAAAGTTTTTTGAGCTTTGCTTTGAGCGCATACCCGGCTTTGACAGGGGACGTGCGATAATTCTCGGCGACCGTCTGTCGTCGGACATCCTCGGCGGCATAAACGCCGGTGTGCGCACCTGTTGGTTTAATCCGACCGGTCTGCCGCAGGACCCGAAGATAAGACCGGACTTTACGATAAGCAGTCTTGCGGAGTTTCCGCCGCTGCTCAAAGAGCTATGATAATGAAAAGCACCCGAAAGCTTGACTTTCGGGTGCTTTTTGCAGAGACAAAATAAAAAGGCGACGGGAAACCGTCGCCTTTTTATTCCTCAGGGATGCAGCTTGTCGTGGATCTTGTCCAGGACTGCAAATTCGTCGTCGGAATCGGGCTCATGCTCAAGAATGATGGACTTAATGAACTCGTAAAGGCACATTGTTTTTTCCTCCTAAGTGGTGTTGACTATTTCCACTGTTATATTACCAAATTCGACCTCATTTGTCAAGAGATAAAATCTTTTATAACTTTAAAAAGAAAGTAATTTAAATAACAAACAATGCTTACACCACAGTTTTAAACAATATGTACAGATAACACACAGAATGCGAGGAATATGTCTATAAAAATTTAAACCGGATAATGAATTTATAGTCGAAATTTGAAGCAGACATGCATTTTTATTCATTTTAGAATACAAAATAAGAATTTTAACTAAAAAACCCCAAAGGCTTTGCCTTTGAGGTTTTCGTACAGCGCAGGCGTATAGGCGCCGACTGTAATAAATGCGTTTACTCAGCGCTTTTTCTTGCCGAAGATGCCCTTTGGGTCCGTCTGCTCGCCCATTCCGGCGGCAAACTGACGCAGAAGCTCCTTCTGCGCAGAGGTGAGTCCCTTGGGGACTGCGACACGGACGGTCACGAACTGGTCGCCTCTGCCGCCGCCTCGCAGAAAAGGGATGCCCTTGCCCTTGAGTCTGAAGGTCGTACCCGTCTGCGTTCCTTCGGGAACGGTCAGCTTTACCTTGCCGTCAAGCGTCGGAACTTCGATCTCGGCGCCGAGCGCCGCCTGCGTAAAGGACACGTTCTGCTCAAGCAGCACGGAGCTGCCTTCACGCTCAAAGTATGCGTGCGGCTGAACGATGACGGTCACGAGCAGGTCTCCGGCAGGACCGCCGTTTATTCCGGCGTTGCCTTTGCCGCGCTTGGAGAGCGTCTGCCCGTCGTCGATGCCGGCGGGGATCTTGACCTCCTCCTTTATCTGCCTGCGAACGCTGCCTGCGCCTCGGCAGGTCTTGCACGGGGTGCGGATGATCTTGCCTCTGCCGTTGCACTTGGGGCAGGGGGAGGTGGACTGCATTGCACCGAAGGGGGTGCGCTGCGTCGTTCTGACGGTGCCGGTGCCGTTACATTCCTTGCAGACCTCCGGGGTCGTGCCTTCCGCACAGCCGCTGCCTTTGCAGTCGGCACACTGCTCGACACGTCCGATGAAGATCTCCTTCACGGTACCGAAGGCGGCCTCCTCAAACTTGACGTTCACGGATGCCCGTATGTTGTCGCCCTTGCGGGGGGCGTTGCTGCTCTTACCGCCGCCGCCGAAGCCGAATATGTCTCCGAATATGTCGCCGAAGCCCCCGAAGCCGCTAAAGCCGCCGAAGTCGCCGAAGCCACCGAAACCGCCGCCGTAGCCCTGCGAGGGGTCAAAGGCTGCATGACCGAACTGATCGTACTTTGCACGCTTGTCGGAGTCGGAGAGGATCTCATACGCCTCGTTTATCTCCTTAAAGCGGGCCTCGCACGCCTTGTCGCCTGGGTGCAGGTCGGGGTGATTTTCCTTGGCAAGCTTCCTATATGCTTTTTTAAGCTCATCCGCGGTTGCGGTCTTGCTTACGCCGAGAACCTCATAGTAATCTCTTTTTTCTGCCATAAATATACCTCAAAATGTGGGCGTACAGGGTACGCCCACATTTATACTCAAGCGAATTACTTCTTGTCGTCGTCCACTACGGTGTAGTCCGCATCGTAGTAGTCCTGACCGCCTGCTGTGCCTGCGTCACCGCCGGCTGCCTGAGAGGGATCAAAGCCTGCTGCCTGTGCCTGCTGATAGATCTTGCCGAACACGTCGGTCAGCTCGGCGGTAGCCTTCTTGATGCTCTCGGTGTCGGTGCCGGTGAGTGCGGTCTTGAGGGACTGAAGCTTGCCGTCTATCTCGCTCTTGAGTGCCGGGTCGATCTTGTCGCCAGCTTCCTCAAGTGCCTTCTCGGTCTGGTACACGATCTGATCACCCTGGTTGCGGGTGTCGATCTCGTCCTTGCGCTTTGCGTCCTCCGCTGCGTACATTTCGGCTTCCTTGACGGCCTTGTCGATGTCCTCCTTGGACATGTTGGTCGAGGAGGTGATGGTGATGTGCTGCTCCTTGCCGGTGCCAAGGTCCTTTGCGGAGACGTTTACGATGCCGTTTGCGTCGATGTCGAAGCTGACTTCAATCTGAGGAATGCCTCTGCGTGCCGGAGCGATGCCGTCAAGGTGGAAGCGGCCGAGGCTCTTGTTGTACTGAGCCATCTCACGCTCGCCCTGAAGGACGTTGATCTCGACAGAGGTCTGATTGTCGGCTGCGGTGGAGAACACCTGGCTCTTCTTGGTCGGGATGGTGGTGTTGCGGTCGATAAGACGGGTGCATACGCCGCCGAGGGTCTCGATACCGAGGGACAGCGGGGTGACGTCCAGAAGGAGGATGCCCTCAACGTCGCCGCCGAGAACGCCGCCCTGGATAGCTGCACCGATTGCAACGCATTCGTCGGGGTTGATGCCCTTGAAGCCTTCCTTGCCGGTGAGCTGCTTTACCATCTCCTGAACTGCGGGGATACGGGAGGAGCCGCCGACCATGAGGACCTTGGTGATCTGGCTTGCGGACAGACCGGAGTCTGCAAGTGCCTGCTTTACGGGGCCTGCGGTCTTCTCAACGAGGTGGTGGGTCAGCTCGTTGAACTTTGCACGGGTGAGGGTGAGGTCGAGGTGCTTGGGTCCGGTCGCATCTGCGGTGATGTAAGGCAGATTGATGTTGGAGGTGGTGACACCGCTCAGCTCAATCTTTGCCTTCTCGGCTGCCTCACGCAGACGCTGCATTGCAACCTTGTCGCCGGACAGGTCGATGCCCTCTGTCTTCTTGAACTCGTCAACGAGGTACTTGGTGATGCAGGCGTCGAAGTCGTCGCCGCCGAGACGGTTGTTGCCTGCGGTCGCAAGAACTTCGATAACGCCGTCGCCGATCTCAAGGACGGAGACATCGAAGGTGCCGCCGCCGAGGTCGTAGACCATGATCTTCTGATCGCTTTCCTTATCGAGACCGTATGCGAGTGCCGCTGCGGTAGGCTCGTTTATGATACGCTTTACGTCCAGTCCTGCAATGCGGCCTGCGTCCTTGGTTGCCTGACGCTGTGCGTCGGTGAAGTATGCAGGAACGGTGATGACCGCTTCGGTCACGGGCTGACCGAGGTAGCTCTCGGCGTCGGCCTTGAGCTTCTGAAGGATCATGGAGGAGATCTCCTGAGGAGTGTATGCCTTGTTGTCGATATTTACCTTGTAGTTGGAACCCATCTCACGCTTGATGGAGGAAATGGTGCGGTCGGGGTTGGTGATCGCCTGACGCTTTGCGACCTGACCTACCATCCTTTCGCCGGTCTTTGCGAATGCTACGACGGACGGGGTGGTGCGTGCGCCTTCTGCGTTGGCGATAACAACGGTTTCGCCGCCTTCCATGACGGCTACGCAGCTATTGGTTGTACCGAGGTCGATACCTATAATCTTACTCATAATAATTTCCTCCTATTTGAAAATGAAAATAATATACTTTTTTATATAATCAGTTTGCCACTTTGACCATGGCAAAACGGATTACCTTGTCACCGAGGGTAAAGCCCCTCTGGAACACTTCGACTATCTCGTTTTCGCCGAAGCTCTCGTCCTCAACGTGCATGACCGCATTGTGCTTTTCGGGGTCGAACTTCTCGCCCTCCGCTGCGATCTCGGTGACGCCGAGTCCGTCCATCGTGGATTTGAACTGCGCCATTATCATCTCGACGCCCTTGCGGTATGCTTCGTCCGCAGTCGCCTGCTTTAAGGCACGCTCAAGATTGTCGTACACCGGAAGGAACTTGCGCAGCGTGTCGACCTTGATGTCGGTGTAAAGCGAATCCTTTTCCTTCTGGCTTCTCTTGCGGAAGTTGTCGTACTCGGCGGCGAGGCGAAGGTATTTGTCCTTTTCCTCACGGACGAGCTTTTCGGCGGCTTCCTTTAAGTCGGGAGCCTTTTTGGACTCCTTGTCCTTTTCCTTTTCCTTTTTGGGCTTGGACTTCTTTTCCTTTTTAGGGTCCTCCTCGACGGGGACTGTCTCCTTGCTTTCTTCGGCGGCGCTTTCCTCGACGGGGGCGGTGTCCTTTTTCTCTTTCTCAGTGCTCATCTATAATGTCATCTCCCTTGATTATCAGCTTGTTGTGCATTCCCGACGGGGGAGCCTCTCCGCCGCCGAGACGCTTTGAAAGACCTGCCGCAAGGAAGCTGAGCTTAGCTGCCACTGCGGAATAATCCATTCTCGTGGGTCCTACCACTCCGATAAGCCCCTTCGTATTGTCGCCCATGTCATAGCTCGCTATGACGACGCTGGAGTCTTTAAGCTCCTCGGCGACGTTTTCGGGACCTATCAGCACCGTGACGTCCGAATTGGGATCGATAACGTTGCCGGATATTAAATGTCCGCCGTCGGACAGGTAGCTCATCAGGCGGTGCGCCTTGTCGGGATCTCGAAACTCCGGCTGACTAAGCAGCCTATTTTCACCCGTGACGAAGGCTTCGACTCCGCTTTGTCCCGCAAGTATCTCCATCGCAAAGGAGGCGATGACTGCGGTGAGCCCCATCGTATCGTCCGCCGCACGCTCGGTGCTGTTGATCAGCAGCGGCGTTATCTTCTCGTTCGATATTCCGGTGAAGTTTGCGTTAAAGAGAGAGGAGAGCTTTGCGATCATCCCGGAATCCACCGAGATCGGCAGGTGTACAAGCTTGTTCTTAACGGTATTGTTGCTCAGCATCGCCACAATTATGAACGTGTTGGCATCAATATATATAAGATCAAAGCGTTTTATCGTGGCGGGGGCATAGCTCGTGAGCATGAGGCTCGGATAATCCGTGAGCTGTGACGCCATTTTGCCGACGTCGCTCATCATGCTGTCAAGCTGCGTCATCTTATCGTTCAGGCGGCGGTTGATCTCCTCCGTCTCCTCAAGCGAAAGCTTCTGCCTGTGCATAAGCTCGTTGACGTATATCCTATAGCCCGCAGGGGTCGGCACACGTCCGGCAGAGGTGTGCGGCTGCTCAAGATAGCCCATCGAGGTAAGCTCCGACAGCTCGTTGCGGATCGTTGCGGAGCTGCATCCGAGGTCGGCGATGCGGGCAATGGCCTTGCTGCCGACGGGTTCTGCCGTTCTGATATGCTCCTCGACAAGCGCCGCAAGTATTTTCTTTTTACGTTCGCTTATGCTCATTTGGCACTCGCACCTCGCTAATGCTGGCACTCTCTTTATCTGAGTGCTAATATAGCACTATTTTTTGCCGCTGTCAAGGCTTTTATTCAAAAAGTCGCAAGAAAAATTATATATTTTTTTGCACAAAAGTTTTCGAGGGCATTTTGAAAGCGCCGCTTGCATAGGCTGTTAAAAAAGCAAAGGAGCGAAAACATGGCATACGAGGAAAAAAGCAAGGCGGCGCCCAAAAATCACGGTCTGAGCATGGAAAATCGCAGCAAGCTGTCGGTGACGGGGGTCGAGGACGTGGAAAGCTTCGACGAGACCGAGGTCGTCATGCAGACGGCGCAGGGCAATCTCGTGGTGCGGGGCAGCGGACTGCATATAGGGAAAATCAATCTTGACGCAGGGGAGCTGAACGTCGAGGGGCTTATAAGCGAGCTTTTGTACGAGGAGACGCCCTCATCCTCCGGCGGCTTTTGGTCGAGGCTTTTCGGATAAATGGAGCTTGAGGTAAAGCGCCAGCTTTTGCAGCTCGTCGCCGCCTACGCAGCGGGGCTGGGGCTTGGCGTTATCTACGATGTGCTCAGGGCGATACGCCGCCGCTTGGGGCTGAACTGGTTTTTCGACCTGCTCTTTGTCGGCGCTTTGGGCTTTGTGCTGTTTACGCTGGGCATGAGCGTCGGCGACGGGGAGCTGAATCTCTTCATGGCGGGCTTTGCCGCCTTGGGCTTTTACACATATATGCGGCTGCTAAGCCGTCTGTTTTTGCCGGTCTTTGCAGCATTTACGGGTCTTTTGGCGCTGATTTTGCGTCCGTTTCGCATTGTCGGAAAATTTTTTGCCGATCAAGCAAAAAATGTCTTTTCAAATTGCCGAGCATGGTTTACAATGAAAAGAAAATCGGACCGTGATTCGGGAGGCGATGCGATTGAGGCCGAAGCTGCTTACGATAGGCGGGGCGGTGATTGCGGCGCTGCTGATATATGCGGCGTGGAATCTTGCGGAGACGATGGACGCTCTGCGGGACGCAAAAGATATGACTGAGCTGCTGCAGCGTGAAATTGACGATACTCAGGCGGAGACAGACGAGCTTGAGGAAAAGCTTTTGAGCTGCGATACGGATGAGTTTATTAAAGGTATAGCGAGAGACAGGCTCGGACTGCTTGAGCCGGGCGAAATTATATTCATAGATAATTACAGGTAAACGGGGTAAAACGATTCATGCAGTTTGAAATTGGAGAAGTGCTGGAAGGCAAGGTAACGGGTATCACCAAGTTCGGAGCTTTTGTCGCTCTGCCGGGCGGACAAAGCGGACTTGTGCATATTTCCGAGGTGGCGAATGCGTATGTCGCAGACATACACGATTTTCTGAGCGTAGGTCAGACCGTTAAGGTGAAGCTTATCAGCATAAACGACGGGAAGCTGAACCTCTCCGTCAAGAAGGCGGAGCCTGCGCCGAAGCCCGCCTTCGAGCGCCAAAGACAGGAAAAGCCCAACCGTCAGCCGCAGCGGACGGTGCAGGCGCCTCCGCAGACGCAGGAGACAAGTGCCGACAAGAGCTTTGAGGATAAGCTCAAGAAGTTTATGCAGGAATCGGACAGCCGCATTGCCGGAAACCCCATGTATGCGGACAGGGGCAAGTCCCGCCGCCGCAGATAAGTGCGCCTTACGGCGTACTTTTTTACGGGAGAAAAACGCATGAAGGAAATTACGATAGGAAAAAACGACGCAGGTCAGAGACTTGACCGCTTCGTCGGCAAGGCGGTGCCGCTGCTGCCGGAGTCGCTGCTGCAAAAGTATATACGCTTAAAGCGTATAAAGGTGAACTCCAAGGGTGCAAAGCGCGACACGAGACTTTGCGAGGGCGACGTTTTGAGTCTTTACATAAACGACGAGTTTTTTGAAAAGCCGAGGGAGGAAAACTCCTATTTGAAGGTCGGCACGCCGAAGCTCACCGTGGTCTACGAGGACGAGAACATCCTGCTTGCCGACAAAAAGCCCGGCGTTCTGTGTCACAGCGCAGGACAGTGGGATTACAACACGCTCATCGCAAACATCCAGGCGTATCTGGCGCAGAAGGGCGAGTGGCAGCCCAAGGCGGAAAACTCCTTCGCTCCGGCGCTGTGCAACCGCATCGACCGCAACACGGGCGGCATCGTGATCGCAGCGAAAAACGCCGAGAGCCTGCGCATTCTGAACGACAAGATAAAGGACAGGGAGATAGAAAAATTCTACCTCTGCGCCGTCACTGGTACGCCGAAGCCCTCCTCCGGCAGACTGGAAAACTATCTGTTCAAGGACGCAAAGAAAAATCAGGTCTATGTAAAGGACAAGCCAATGCCGGGGGCAAAGCCCGCTGCGACGGAGTATCGGGTCATATGCACCAAGGGCAGACTGTCGCTCGTGGAGTGCAGGCTTTTAACGGGTCGCACCCACCAAATAAGGGTGCAGATGGCGCACGCAGGCTGGCCCCTGCTCGGCGACGGGAAGTACGGCAGGGAGCGAGTGAACCGTGAGTACGGCGAAAAGGGGCAGGCGCTTTATTCCTACCGCCTGCGCTTTGATTTCCCCACGGACGCAGGGATATTAAACTACCTCAGAGGCAGAGAATTTGCCGTGGAGTCCGTCGATTTTGCCGAAAAATATTTCGGCATTGACGAGCTTCGTGACATTTAGAGCAAAATGCAGGAAAATTGTTGATTTTTGTTGACTTTACGGCGTCATGTATGTATATTGGTAGCGATGCAAAGGGCATTCCGGAGGCAGGTTCCGGAATGCCCTTAAACAATTTTAGCGCATTTGCGCCGGAAATGGGGGAGGATAAATGTCCAAAGAACTCATTCGCCTTGTTAATTGCAAAATGGCGTTTGACGATGAAATCGTTTTAGACGATATTAACCTGTATTTTAATGATAAGGAATTTCTGACGCTGCTCGGTCCGTCCGGCTGCGGCAAGACAACGACGCTCAGGATAATCGGCGGCTTTATCAAGCCGACCTCCGGAGACGTTATGTTTGACGGCGTCAGGATAAACGATGTCCCGCCTCACAAAAGAAAGGTCAACACGGTCTTTCAGAAGTACGCTCTGTTTCCTCATCTCGACGTTTACGAAAACGTCGCCTTCGGTCTGCGCATAGCAAAGGTGCCGGAGGAGGAGATCGACGAGCGTGTCACCGAAATGCTTGAGATAGTGAGCCTCAAGGGTTTTGAAAACCGCAGAGTGGCTCAGCTCTCCGGCGGTCAGCAGCAGCGTGTCGCAATTGCTCGTGCGCTCGTGAACCGCCCCAAGGTGCTGCTGCTCGACGAACCCCTGGGCGCTTTGGATCTGCGTCTCCGCAAGGATATGCAGAACGAGCTCAAGCGTATTCAGCAGGCGATGGGCATTACTTTTATATATGTAACTCACGATCAGGAGGAGGCGCTTTCTATGTCCGACACCGTCGTCGTCATGGACAAGGGCCGCATCCAGCAGATCGGTACGCCGGAGGATATTTACAACGAGCCTAAAAACGCCTTCGTTGCGGATTTCATCGGCGAAAGCAATATCCTCGACGGCGTGATGCTTGAGGACAGACTCGTGAAGTTCTTCGGCAAACGCTTTAAGTGCGTTGACGCAGGCTTTGAGAAAAACGAACCCGTGGACGTCGTTATCCGTCCGGAGGACATCGACATCGTTCCGCCGGACAACGGTCACCTTTGCGGCACCGTCACCTCGGTCACGTTTAAGGGTGTGCATTACGACACGATCGTCGATTTTAAGGGCTTTAAGTGGCTCATTCAGACGACGGACTACCACTCCGTCGGCGAGTATATAGGCATACGCCTTGAGCCGGAGGACATTCACATCATGCACAAGAGCGAATACTCCGGTATGTTCGGCGATTACAGCTCCTACTCTGCGGAATACGACGAGATGGACGATCCCGACCTGTATCCCGAAGGTGAGGAGGAGACGGCGGCGGAGGAAAGCGAAGATGAAGACTAAGCTTGCCGCACCTTACCTCGTGTGGATGGCACTGTTTACCGTCATCCCGCTGCTCATCGTGGCGTACTACGCCCTGACCGATTCGCAGACAGGTCAGTTCACCCTCGCAAATCTTCAGAACCTCGGAAATTACATCCCCATCCTCATAAAGAGCATTTGGCTTGCGCTCATCTCCTCGATCATCTGCCTCGTTATCGGCTACCCGGTGGCGTACTACATCGCAAGCCGCTCCGAGCTTAAGCAGCGCATACTCTATATGCTCATCATGCTGCCCATGTGCATCAGCTTCCTGCTGCGCACGCTTGCGTGGGTCGCACTGACCGAGGATACGGGTATTATCAACAACTTCATCATGGCACTCGGTCTAAAGCCGCTGCCGCTTATCCGCAACAACGGCGCCGTCGTCCTCGGCATGGTGTACAACTACCTGCCGTACATGATAATGCCGCTGTACAGCGTCATCGTCAAGATCGACGGCCGCCTCGTCGAAGCGGCGCAGGACCTCGGCTGCAACAATGCGGGCGTGTTTAAGAGGGTCATTTTGCCGCTGTCGATGCCCGGCATCGTCTCCGGCTTTACCATGGTGTTCGTGCCTGCCGTCTCCACCTTCTACATCTCGCAGAAGCTCGGCTCCTCCGGCACGACCCTTATAGGCGACGTTATCGAGAGCCAGTTTAAGACCGCATACAACCCCAACCTCGGCGCAGCGCTCAGTCTCGTGCTGATGGTCGTCATCTTCATCTGCATCGGAGTCATGAACCGCTTCGGCGACGACGAGGAGGTGATCACGGTATGAGGCGCTTCAACAAGATATTTACCGTGGTCGTCCTGCTGTTTCTGTACATCCCCATGATCGTGCTTGCGGTCGGGTCGTTTAACAGCGGTATGGACATTGCGGTGTTCAAGGACTTTACCCTGGATAACTACCGTGAGCTGTTTTCCGACGGCGTGCTTCTGCCGCTGCTTCTAAACTCGGCGATAGTCGCCGTCATCGCTTCCGTCATTGCGACCGTTTTGGGTACGGCGGCGGCGATCGGCATAAACTCCATGAGTCCCAAGCTGCGCAAGCTGTCCATGAGCATCACGAACATCCCCATGACGAACCCCGAGATCGTCACCGGCGTTTCGCTGGCGCTGCTCTTTGCCTTCGTCGGTACGCTGCTGAAGATAAACAACATCCTCGGCTTTGCGACGCTGCTCATAGCGCACGTCACCTTCTGCCTGCCCTACGTCATTCTGTCGGTCATGCCGAAGCTGCATCAGATGGACCCGAACCTCAACGAGGCGGCGCAGGATCTCGGCTGCACCCCGGTGCAGGCGTTTTTCAAGGTCGTTATCCACGAGATAACGCCGGGCATCATCTCCGGTGCTCTCATGTCCTTTACCATGAGCCTCGACGATTTCGTCATCAGCTATTTCGTCTACGGACCCAAGTTCGTGACGCTGCCCGTCGAGATCTACAACTACACCAAAAAGCCCCTGCACCCCAAAATTTACGCACTTTTCACCCTCCTGTTTGCGGTCATTCTGATCGTTATGGTCGTTATGAACCTGCTGCAGGCGAAGGATGAAAAGCGTGTCCGTGACAACAAAAAGGCGTTCGGAAGAAAGAAGGTGGGTGCATGAAAAGATTTTTTGCAGCCCTTTTAACCCTTCTGATGCTCCTTGCACTCGCACCCGTTCTGCCGTCGCCGACGGCAAGCGCCGAGGAGGTCACGATAAACGTCTACAACTGGGGACAGTACATTTCCGACGGAAGCGACGGCTACATCGACGTCAACGCCGCATTTACCGAGGCGACGGGCATCAAGGTCAACTACATGACCTTCGACTCGAACGAGACGATGTACACAAAGCTCAAGACCGGCGGCAGCAGCTACGACGTCATTATCCCCTCGGACTACATGATAGCAAGGCTCATTGAGGAGAATATGCTTGAGGAGCTGGACTTTGACAACATCCCCAACTACTCGCTCATAGGCGACGCCTACAAGAACACCGCCTACGACCCCGACAACAAATACTCCGTGCCTTACACATGGGGTACCGTCGGCATTATCTACAACTCAAAGTATGTCGATGAGGCGGACGTCGGCTCGTGGGACCTGCTCTGGAACGAGAAATACTCCGGTAAGATCCTGATGTTCAACAATCCCAGAGACGCATTTGCGATCTCCGAACTGCTGCTCGGCATCGACGTCAACTCCGAAAACGAGGATGAGCTGCGCAGTGCAGCCTACAAGCTCATCGAGCAGAAGCCCCTCGTGCAGAGCTACGTCATGGACGAGATCTTCGGCAAGATGGAGAGGGAGGAGGCGTGGATAGCGCCATATTATGCGGGCGACTACCTGCTGATGGCGAAGGAAAATCCTGACCTGCGCTTCTACTTCCCGGAGGAGGGCTTTAACCTCTTTATTGACGCAATGTGCATCCCCAAGGGCTGTCAGAACAAGGAGGCTGCCGAGGCGTACATCAACTTCCTTTGCTCGGCCGAAATAAGCGGCGAAAACCTCGACTACCTCGGCTACTCGACCCCGGTCCCCGACGCAAAGGAGTTCATGGACCCCGAAACCGCCGCAAGCGACATTGCCTATCCCGACACCGAAACGCTGAGTCATGGCGTTGCGTTTATGAATCTGAGTCAGGCCACCTCGCAGCTGACCGACTCTCTGTGGCTTGAGGTCAAGACGCAGGGCAGCGTCGATACCTATGCGATCGTGTGTATGGCGGCGGTCGCCGTGCTGACGGTCGTTTACTTTGCCGTACACAAGGCAAGGAAAAAGAAACGGCTCAGAAATCGCTGCAAGCGATGGAAGGAGTAAATACTTAAAAAATAAGCTCTGCTTTGCAGGGCTTATTTTTTATGCACTTTTCGATGTTATGTAAACCGACAGGCGAGGCGGGAGGAGAGAAATTCGGCACAAAAAAAGCTGCTTGTATCGGAATGTACAAGTTTACCGGCGATGCGCCCTACGGTTGAGAGGTGATGGGAATGAAAAAGAAAGCGGACGCCGAAAAAGCTTCTGCGCTTCTGTCAAAGCTTGCGGCTTCGGTGCCCAACGACGCCGTGAAGCTCCTGTTCCTCGATGACGAGGACTTGTCCGTTCTCGAAAGTCTGGATCTTTTCCTGCTCAGTGAGATCAAACGCTCGCCGTCGGGCGCCGTGGAAATGAAATTCGTGGACAGGCTTGCGGTCATCAGGGAGCTTATGGAGCTTAAAAAGACCGAAAACGCCGCCGCGGAGGACAGCTTCTATGCGGCGCTTGACCGCTCTGCAATGCTCTTAAAGGATGAACCCAAGGACAAATGAAGTTTGAATCGTTTTCAAAGACCCAGCTCACCGCACTGTCGTGGTGGAGCGACGCATCGCCGTACAGGAGCTGCGACGCCCTCATCTGCGACGGAGCCGTGAGGTCGGGCAAAACGCTGTGTATGGGTATATCCTTCGTTTGCTGGGCAATGCGGCGCTTTGACGGCGAGCGCTTCGGTATCTGCGGAAAAACCATCGAGGGCGCAAGGCGCAACATGGTGCAGCCGCTGCTGCCGGTGCTGCGGGACATCGGCTTTTCGGTCAAGGAGCTTCACTCCAAAAACTACTTCGACGTGAGCTACAAGGGACATTCAAACCGCTTTTACCTTTTCGGTGGTAAGGACGAAGGCTCCGCTTCGCTCATTCAGGGCATTACCCTTGCCGGAGTTCTGCTTGACGAGGTGGCGCTGATGCCGAGAAGCTTTGCCGAGCAGGCCTGCGCAAGATGCTCGGTGACGGGAAGCAAGCTGTGGTTCAACTGCAACCCCGAAGGCCCGAGGCACTGGTTCTACCGTGAGTGGATAAGGAAGGCATCGGAGCGCAACGCTTTGTATCTGCATTTTACCCTGGATGACAACCCCTCCCTTTCCGGGGAAATAATCGCAAGGTACAAGAGTATGTACTCCGGCGACTTCTACCGCAGATTCATACTCGGCGAGTGGGTCATGCCGCAGGGCAGGGTCTACGACTTTTTTGACGAGAGCTATCTGCGGCAGCCGCCCAAAAGCTGCACCGACTATGCGGTGTCCTGCGACTACGGCACGAAAAACCCCAGCTCCTTCGGGTTTTGGGGACTTTTCGACGGCGTGTGGTACCGCCTGCGTGAATACTACTTTGACTCACGCAGGGAGGGCTACCAGAAAACCGACGCCGAGTACGCAGACGACCTAAGGGCGCTTTGCGGCGGTATCACACCGTCAAAGGTGCTGGTCGATCCCTCGGCGGCAAGCTTTATCGAGGTCCTTACGAGAGAGGGCTTTCGGGTGACTAAGGCGGATAACGACGTTTTGAGCGGCATAAGGACCACGGCGGATATGCTCAAGCGGGGCGCCATAGTCATTTGCCCCGACTGCCGTGATGCGATCAGGGAATTTTACGAGTACCGCTGGGATGAAAAGATCGGTGACAGGGACGTTCCGGTGAAGAAGTTCGACCATGCCATGGACGAGATACGCTACTTCGCCGTCAGCGTCGCAAAACGGGAAACGGACGAGGGCTTCGCAATGTGGGTAGACAGGAGGTAAAAATGAAACTTTTTTCCGGAAAAAAGAAGGATCCTCCGCCGAGAGTGCAGATAAGGAGCGTGCAGTCGCACCCCTTTAATCTCATCGACGGCTACGTTCCGCTCGGCGGCGGGGAGATCATGCTCTATCGGCAGATAAGAGAGGCGGTGCCGGTCGTCGACGCTGCGATCATGAAGCTTATCCGGCTCACCGGCGGCTTTACGCTTTCCTGCCCCGATAAAAGGGCGGAGCGTGAGCTTAACGAGTTTGCCAAAAGGGTCGACGTCGGCAGAGGTCAGCAGGGCTTGCAGACCTTTATAAACGCCTACCTCGACTCCATGATAACCTGCGGCAGAGCGGTCGGAGAGATCGTCACAAGGGGAAACTCGGACATTGCGGCCGTCATATGCGGCAACGTGGCGGACGTGCAGATAAAGGAGGGCGAAAGCCCCATGGACTTTGAGCTGTGTTCGCTCGGCGAGAGCGGTCAGATAGAGCCGCTGCCGAGGCAGAATCTGCTCATGTTCACCCCATTTAACCCGGAGGCGGAGTCGCCCTACGGTGTGTCGATGCTCAGAAGCATGCCTTTCCTTTGCGGCATACTCCTCAAGATCTATCAGTCGCTGGGGATAAACTGGGAGAGAGCGGGCAACGTCCGCTTTGCCGTGGTGTACAAGCCGCAGAGCGACGTGCTGGACAGGGGGCTTGCGAAGGAGCGGGCGCAGCAGATCGCTTCACAGTGGAGCGACGCCATGCAGAGCGGAAAAAACGGCTCCGTGCGTGACTTCGTTGCGGTCGGCGACGTCGACATCAAGGTCATCGGCGCAGACAATCAGATACTCGACAGCGAGGTGCCGGTGCGTCAGATCACGGAGCAGCTCGTTGCGAGGACGGGTATCCCGCCCTTCCTTCTCGGACTTAACTGGTCCACCACGGAGCGCATGAGCGCTCAGCAGGCGGACCTCATGACCAGTGAGCTGGCGAGCATACGCCGCACGCTCGACCCGGTCATCGAAAAGGTCTGCACGCTGTGGCTGCATATGCACGGCTATGCCTGTCCCGTGAGCGTCGAGTGGGAGACCATAAACCTCCAGGATGCGGTCGAGGAAGCAAAGGCCGCTCTTTACGTCGCACAGGCGGAAAAAATCTATGGTGAAGAGGGTAAGGAACATGAAGATCGTTAAATTCGGAGCCGCAGCCTCGGCTAAGACCGACGAGCGGGAGCTTGAGCTTTTAAACGCCTTTGCCAAAACGCAGCTGAAGGTCGACGAGGTGTACATTTTCTCCGTCCTGCTGTGCGACAACGAGGTGGACAGGGATCTTGAACGCTTCCCCGTTGAAACGCTCAAGGAGCTTGGTGAGCTGTTCGTGGGCGCTACGGGCATCTGCGACCACGAGTGGCGAAGCGAAAACCAGGTCGCAAGGATATACAGAACGGAGCTTGTGACCGATCCCGAACGGCTTAACTCGCTCGGCGAGCCGTACTGCTATCTCAAGGGCTGCGCTTATATGCTGCGCATACCGCAGAACGAGGAGCTTATCGCTCAGATCGAGGGCGGCATCAAGCGCGAGACCAGCGTCGGCTGCTCCGTGAAAAGCCGCATATGCAGCATCTGCGGCGAGGAGCTTGGCTCCTGCGGACACGAAAAGGGCGTGCGCTACGGCGGAAAGCTCTGCTACGCAAGCTTAAAGGGCGCTGTCGACGCCTATGAATGGAGCTTCGTTGCGGTGCCGGCACAGCGCAATGCGGGCGTTATAAAGAGCCTTGCGAGCTTTGCCGACAGCAGCGAGGGAAGCGTTTTTAAGGCGGAGTACGAAGCGCTCAAAAAGAAGGCGGAGCTTGGAAACAGATACCTTGCGGGGCTTCGCAGCGAGATACTCAGGCTGTGCCTTATCTGCGACGACGGACTGTACGGAGCGGTAAAGGCGGGGCTTGAGCATATGGACGAGGCGGAGCTTCTTTCGGCAAAGGCGGCGTTCACCGCAAAGGCGGATGCGCTCTGCTCTCCGCTCTGCCAGCTTCCGGGCAAGAAGGAGGTCACCGCCTTTTTCGGTGACGAGTACATTATTTGACCACGGGTCTAAGGAGGAAAAACAATGAAGGTTAGTTTTGAAGGTATCGGCGATCAGATCGTTTCCTTTGTTAAGGGCAGCGGCGCCGAAAAGGGCGTTTTCGTAAAGCTCGGCGCTTCTTCCACCGTCGCAGCGGCGAATGACGGCGACTGCTTTGTCGGTCTCTGCGTTCACGCAGACGGCGGCTTTGCCGAGGTACAGCTCAAGGGAAGCGTCACCTGCGCCTACACCGGCACCGCACCCGAAGTCGGCTTTGTAAAGCTCGTTTCGGCAGGCGGCGGCAGCGTCAAGAAGGACAACGGCGGCAGAGAGTATCTCGTGCTGAAGGTGGACACCGCAGCTTCCACTCTGAGCTTTATCATGTAAGGAGGATCACACATGGCATACTTATTCAACGAGGTAAAACTGGACAAGGGAATGTATTCCCAGAGAGGCAAGAGCTTTGAGCAGGTGCTTGAGTCGCTCGACCCCAACGAAAACTACAAGGGTACCGCCTTTGAGGGCATGGACGCTTTCCAGCGTCAGCTCAAGCGCTTCGACATCAAGGTCAGAGGCGCAGGCAGCGACACCGTGGAGAAGTTCTTCTCCACTCACGAGTCCTCGGTGCTGTTCCCCGAATACGTCGCCAGAAGCGTAAAGGCGGGCATGGAGGAGGGCAACATCCTGCCTTCCATCACCGCCTCCGTCACCAGATTCGACGGTATGGACTACCGCTCCATATACTCCGCAGCCTCCGAGGACGACAAGAGCCTGCGCTACGTCGGCGAGGGTGCGGTCATCCCTCAGACCGAGATCAGGGCGGCAGACCATCTCGTTTCTCTGAAAAAGAGGGGCAGAATGCTCGTCGCCTCCTACGAGGCGATACGCTTCCAGCGTCTCGATCTGTTCTCCGTCATGCTGCGTCAGATCGGCAATCAGATCATGCGTATGCATCTTGAGGACGCAATCGACGTCATCATAAACGGCGACGGCAACAACAATGCGGCGCAGACCCTTGAGGTCGGCGGAACCGCTCTCGGCGGTACTGCGGGTACTCTCAGCTACTCCGAGCTGCTCAACTTCTGGAACAGCTTCGACCCCTACTGCATGAACACCCTCGTCGCCGCTCCCGACGTCATGATGAAGATACTCAAGTGCTCCGAGTTCCAGAATCCTCTGACCGGACTGAACTTCCAGGGCACCGGCGAACCCGGCAATCCCCTCGGCGCAAAGCTCATCCGCTGCTCCGCCATGCCCGCAGGCAAGGCGATAGGTCTTGACAAGGGCTATGCTCTTGAGATGGTGAGCGCCGGCGACGTGAGCGTCGAGTACGACAGACTCATCGACCGCCAGCTTGAGCGTGCAGCCATCACCAGCATCTCCGGCTTTGCGAAGCTCTACACCGACGCTTCCAAGGTCCTCAGCGTCTGAGCCGAGGCTCCCCCGCTCATTGCGGGGGAGCGCTTTAAACGATCACAAATGCGGAGGTAAAAATGGCTTACACAAATAACGACATTGCCGCAAAAGCAAGAGAGCTTGCCGGAGACATTTCCGACGAGAGCGGCAGACTTTTAAACGTCCTGTGCGCCGCCGCAGAAGCGGAGCTTCGCAGCAGGCTCAAAAACGGTGCGCCTCCCGCCGAGCTTGAGGAGGTATTCGTGACCGCCGCCGGAATGCTTGCGCTTGCCATGCTCACCGAGACGGAGCGGGCGGAGGACGTGTCCTCCTTCACCGCAGGCAGCGTGTCGGTCACCCTCAGGGGCAGCTCCGTCTCCGCTGCGGCGCTGCGCCGTCAGGCGGAGAATATGCTCAGAGGCTACATCGACTCCGGCGACTTTGCGTTTTTGGGGGTGCAGGGATGAAGACCGACGGACTTTTTCGCCGCTTCGGCGACAAAATTTCGGTAAACGGCAGGCAGGGCAGCGGCATACTGCTGCCGATGCACCCGAAGGACCCCGAAATAAACAAGCGGCCGCTGCCGTCCGGCGTCGTAAACGGCGAGAGCTATCTGCTCATGACCGCAATGCCGCTTTCCGAGGGCGACACCGTTTCCTGCTGCGGGTGCTCCTACGAGGTCAGACGCAGCACGCAGGTGCGGCTCATGGGGGACGTTTCGCATTACGAGGGCGTGCTGCGCCTTGCGGGGAGGGCATAAAATGTTTGATTCCATACTCGACTCCGTCGTCGGCGTTTTGAAAAGCGCAGGGCTGAACGCAGTCAGAAGCTACCCCGCAGCGAAGCTCGACCGAAGCGCAGAGTACGTCTGTATTTCGCTCAAAAAGGGCGAGATTTTATCCTCCGGCATGGGCAATTACCTCGGATGCAGGCAGACGGAAAAGGGCGTTGCGGAGCTGTACGGCTTTAAGGCGGCTGTCAGCATCGCAGCGGACATTTACGTTCCCGCCTCCGGCATCGGGGCGGGACGCTGCGTCGCCCTTGCCGACAGCCTTTGCTCGGCACTTGAGAATGCGCCGCAGGGCTTGAAGGTGCTGGGGTTTGACTGCGGGGATGCGGCGTTTTGCTCGGAGAGCAGAATGTTCAAAAGCCGCTGCGCCGTTTCCTGCATCGCATTCCCGATGCGGAGCGTCATTCGGGAAAGCGGAGAGTTTACGGACTTTGTCCTGAGAGGAGAGTTGAAATGAGCCTTAAACTTAGACCCGGCGTGTATGCGGCATACGAGGTCAGCAGCTCGTCGGCAAACGATGCCGAGTCTGCGCTCGTGGGCATTGCCGCCGCAGCGCAGAAGGGTGAGGCGGCGCTTATAACGAACGTCTCGCAGGCGTCGGAGCGCTTCGGCGAGTGCAGCTTGGCGAAGCTTATACGCAGTGCAATGCTCAACGGAGCAACGAGAGTGTACGCCGTGCCGACTACAGACGGCGACTACGGCGCTGCGTTTGCGGAGCTTATCGAACACGACGCCGACTTTCTCTGCTGCGACAGCACCGACGGCGAGAGCTTTGCCGACATTGCGCAGACGCTTAGCACAGCCGGAGAAGCGGGGAGATTTTTGATCGCTGTGCTCGAGTACGAAAACGCCGAGGCGCAGCTTCTCATAAACAAGGCAAAAAGCATAAACGCCGAGAACGTCATGCTCATCGGAAACGCAGGCGACACCGAAGGACAGCTTTCCGCCGCCGCAGCGGGCATTCTCTCGGCACGCAGCGACCCGGCGCTGCCCGTAAACGGTGTGGCGCTCAAGGGCGTGACGCAGCTTAAATACGACTTCACCGATGCGGAGATCGAGCTGCTGCTTGAGTCCGGCGTCACGCCGCTTGAGATGTTCTGCGGCGAGGCGTGCTTTGTCCGTGGCGTCAGCACAAGGACCATGACCGGGGGAGTGCCGGACGCCACTTATCGTGACATAAACACAGCAATGGTGATAAACCGTGTGCTGCCGACCGTCAGGGATGCGCTGCGCCGCCGCTTTTTAGGCAGGAAAAACGACACGCACACCAAGGCGGCTATACGCAGTCTCGTTGCAACGGAGCTTCAGAAGCTCAAAAAGACGGAAACGATCGCCGCTTACGGGAACATCACCGCCGAGGCAAGCGAGGACGATCCCGGCATCTGCGTCGTGAGCTTCGACTTCTCCGTTTCCAAGGGACTGCACATCATTGAGCTGACAGCTCATGTGAATCTGTGAGGTGTATATGCAGAGCTATGCAAGTTTTCCGACAAGCTGCGATATATATCTTGAGCTTGACGGCAAGAAAATTGCGGTGGTGCAGAGCTACCGTGCCGAGTCCAAAAAGCAGAGCAGGCTTATTGAGGCGTTCGGCGAAAAAACTCCCGTTGCGGTGGTGAGCGCAGGTATAAGTCACCGCCTGAGCCTCACGAGACTTTACGCAACGGACGAGGCAATATGCGACGGCATCGACTTTCACACGCTCGACGACTTCTCCCTCGTCATAGCAAAGCCGGACAGGAGGATCGTCTACTCCGGCTGCCGCTGGGAGAGCATCGAGGAAAACGGTGAGCTGGGCGAGACCGTCGCCGAAAAGGTGAGCATCATGGCGGCGGACAGAATGGAGCTTGAGGCATGACGGCGTCAATGCTTTTACGGGATGCGGCGCAGCCCATGCAGCGGCTGCGCTGGCTGGTGCTTAAAGAGTTTAACATTCTGCCCTTTTCCGATGAGGGAAGGGCGGTGGATGACGGGGAGCTGCTCAAAATGGCGGCACAGCTGGTCCTTGACCGCAGGCTGAGCCTTGCGGACGTAAACCCCTCGTTTTCCGCAGAAAAGTTTTCGGAGGCGATGAAGCGTGGATAATGAACTGACGAGTCTTGCGGCGGAGCTTCTTGCGCTGCTCACGCAGGAGGGCGTTTCACATAGCTCAAAAAGCGCTTACGATACCGCCGCAGAGAGCCTTGCGCCCGAAGCCGAGGTCCCGTTTTCAACAGAGCCTTTGCCGAGCGTGCAAAGGAGCCTCACGATAGAGGAGATCTCCGAGGGCTTTGAGCGGGAGTCAAGGCGCTACGACTCACATTTTGAGCTTTATTAGGAGGTGGAAGCGTGCTTGCATCCATGAGATTCAAAAACTACATATGGCCGCACAATCCCAAGCGCTTCGAGATAGGCTTTGAGCGGAAGATAAGCTGCATGAAGCTGCCCTTTTCGGGTCACGTCGTGCAGGACCTCGGAAGCTGCGCACGGGTGTTCTACGGCGAGGGCGAGTTCTTCGGCGAGGACGCATACGCACAGTTTCGCCGCCTTGCCGAGGCATTTAACGAGGGCGGTGCGGGGCTGCTTTCGCATCCGCTGTGGCCGAGCGTCAGTGCGGTATTTCAGAAGCTCAGTCTGCTTGAGGAGCCGGGGGAAAACTACGTCCGCTACTCCTTCCGCTTTGTCGAATACAGCGACGGCGGCACGGCGCAAAGTCTGTCGGCAGCCGAGACGGGAACGCAGGGCGGCGTTTACACCGTCGCCGAGGGCGACAGCATAGGCAAGGTCGCACGCAAAATCGGCATAAGCTCGGATCGGCTTATGCGCTTAAACCCGGAGATCAAAAATCCGAACCTGATCTCCGCAGGGCAGGTCCTCAGAACGGAGTGAAGCTATGACGGGCTACATATACGATAAAAACGGAAATGAGACCCTCCTGCCGCCGCTTCTGTCGTGGGACATCTCCATCGGCAGCGGTGAGCCGTGCGACTCGTTTGAGGTCTGCTGCGCCTATGAGACGAAGTACCTCAAGGCGCTCTCGCAGGCCTGCCGCTTCCGTGCCGCACACGGGGGCAAGACCGTGTTTTCCGGGCGCATCGACGAGTACGAGGTGCGCATTTCCGACGACGGCGGCACGGTGTCGGTCTGCGGACGCTCATTAGCTGCGCTTCTGCTCGACAACGAGGCCGAGGCGTCCGAGTATTTAAACCTCAGCCCGGAGCTTCTGAGCGAGCGCCACATAAAGCCCTACGGCATAAGCGTGTCGATAGGCACGGGTCTTAAAACGCTCTCCGGCTTTGCGGTGACGCAGGGTGAGAGCGAGTGGAGCGTCGTGAAGCGCTTTTGCAGTCTGTGCGGCTGCCCGGAGCCGAGGTTCTCGCAGGACGGAACGCTGCTGCTCGGCGTTCACGGCGGTGCTACGGTGACGCTAAACGACCAAAGCCCGATGGCGGAAATACGTCACAGGGACTGCCGCTACGGGATGATCTCCGCCGTTTTGGTCAAAAACCGCAGCACGGGGGCAAAGTACGGCGTTTCCAATCAGCCCTTCATAGACAGGGGCGGGTCGAGTCGGCGTATAATCACCGTGCCGAGGAAAACGGGGGCGGAGGCGATGCGCTACACCGCAGCCTATCAGATAAAGCAGTCGGCAAAGGGGAAGTTCACCGTGAGCCTCAAGCTGCCGTCGCAGTTTCCGGCAAGGCCCGGAGACACGGTGCGCTTTGACAGCAGGCGCTTGGGGTTAAAGGGCAGCTTTACGGTCACACGGCTGCGCTCCTTTGCCGGAGGAAGCGAGGCGGGGAGCGAGCTTACCATGGAGGTGCGCACATGAGGATCGAGGAGATCGGAAGAAAGACAAGCGACGGAGCCGACATTTCCGTTGCCCGGGTGAGCATCGGCGGAGAGGACCCGGCGCTCGTCTCCGGGAAGGAGTACCGAGGGTGCGAGCTGCTTTGTCCCGGCGGGGTGCTGAGGCTCCCGAAAACGGGGGAGGAGCAGCTTCTCATAAAAACCGAGGACGGCTCCGTTTTGGCTGCGGGCGTGTGCGGCGTCGAGATCCCGGAGGGACTTTCCGAGGGCGACATACTTATCAAAAACGGGCAGGCGTCGCTGTGCCTTCGCAGCGACGGCAGCATTGAAATATACGGCAAAGTGCTTATAAACGGGAGTGAGCTTAATGGAACTGAGACTTAAGGACGGCAAATACGACAGCATCGGAGCGAGGCTTTGCACGGTGAGCGGAGCCGAGGAGCTTGCACAGCGTGTGATGATGAAGCTTGCCGCAAGACGGGGCAGCTTTTGGCCTCTGCCGGACTACGGCAGCAGACTGTACAGGCTCGTAAGCGGCGAGCGTCCAAAGGACAGAGAGCTTGCGGTGCGGCAGTACGTCGCCGAGGCGCTCTCGGACGAGAGCGGCGTTACGCTCACCGACGTGCAGATAAGCTATCCGAGCGACGACACCATGCGGCTCAGACTTTACTTTTCGTGGAGCGGAGGCAGCTTCTCCACAGACCAGATCATAAGGAGCTAAGCTATGAAAACAACGGAAGAAATATATGCGGCGCTCAAAGAGAACTTTGAAAGCGCTTCGGGGCTTGCCCTAAACGACGGCGGCGATATGGCGCTGCGCTTCATGGCGCTGGCGGCACAGCTTGAGAGCCTGTACTACGAGGCGGACTTCGTTGCGACGCAGGGTATGCCGCAGACCGCAAGCGGCGGCAATCTCGACTACTTTGCTTCGCTCAAGGGACTGAGCCGTGTCCCCGCAAAAAAGGCGACGGGTACGATCACCTTCTACGGCGCAGACGGGGTGACGACCACCATCGAAAAGGGCACTCGCTGCCTCGGCAACAACGGCATGGAGTACGTCACGACCGAGGAAAAGCGCCTTACCGCAGCTCTGGGAAGCTGCACCGTCGCCGCCGAAGCGACGGTCGCAGGTGCTGCCGGAAGCATTGCCGCCGGGGGCATAGTCACGATGATGCTGCCTCCCGTCGGAGTCAAAAGCTGCAAAAACACCGTCCCGTTCTTCGGCGGCAAGGATGCCGAGAGCGACGAGGAGCTGCGCAAGAGAGTGCTTATGAGCTACAAGACCGTCATAAACGGCGGCAACAAGGAGTATTACAGGCAGCTTGCAATTAGCGTTGACTCGATCGTTGCGGCACAGGTCATACCCAAAGAGCGGGGCGTCGGCACAGTGGACGTCATCGTGTCTACGCATGAGTATATGCCGACATCGGCGACCGTTGCCGAGGTGCAGGCGCTGATGGACGAAAACCGTGAGGTCTGCACCGACGTTCTCGTCCGCACGCCGCAGACCGTCCCCATAGGCGTTGCGGCGACCGTGACGACAAAGGCGGGACAGAGTCAGAAGCTCATCTGCGACAACGTGAAGATCGCACTCCAAAAGTACTTCGTCGGCGAGCGTCTCGGCAGGGACGTGCTGCGCTCGGAGCTGGAGGAGATCATCGCTTCGGTGTCGGGTGTTGCAAGCTATGTCCTGACTCAGCCGGAGGAGGACTTCCTCATTGACCCCAACGAGCTTCCCGTCATCGGGGCGATAACCGTCACGGGAGGCGAGGCTTAATGGCATACGAGACCTTTCTGCGAAGAATACTTGCGCCGCTGCGGATATACGACCTTGACGGCGGCTACGGTGCCATCGAGATCGCCTGCGAGGGTGAAGCGCTCGACGGCGTATACGACAGGCTTGAGCGCCTCGACGGACGCCGCAGGGTCGAGACCGCAACACAGGAGGAGCTTTCGGAGTACGAGGAGCTGCTGCCGTATCCGCCGATAAGCGAGAGCATTTCGGACCGCAGAGCGGCGGTCGCCGCCATGCTCGGCACCGCAAACTGCTGCATGACGCTGCCTGAGCTTAACCGTGTCCTGCCGCTCTGCGGCGTTAAGGCAACGGCGCAGGAGACGGACGAGGCTTACACGCTGCGCATCGTCTTTGACTCTGCGCCCGAAGATGCGTCGGTGCTTGCCGAGGTGAAGCGCCGTCTTGGCGAGATCGTCCCCTGTCACCTTGCGCTCGTGTACTCCTAAACCGCAGAACAAAAAAGCCCACTGTGCGGGGGACACCGCACAGTGGGCTTTTCAGGATGCACAAGTTTTTGCTTAAATGTTCTTTTTCTTGCAAACGATTCCCTTGAACAGCATAAAATAGTGCTTTAATTCCGGCCTTTTCATATACACGAGCAAAAATGCGAGATTAGGCAGCACCGCACAGATCGCAGCCTTCGCAAGAAACGCAGGGAGTCCTTCAGACGGAAGCAGTCCGCATATCCGCCAAGTTGCGTAACCGACGATCAAAGTTACTGCTGTGTTGAGGAGGTAGCCCTTGAAGTAAGGGCGTACACTCGACGCAAAGCCGTATTTGTAAAGCACACACGGTTCGATCCAAAGGCAGGTGGTCACGGTGCTTATGAATGTTCCCAAGAGGATGCCCAATATTCCGTAGCTTTTTGCCAGTATTATCGATGCCGCAAGATTGATCAGAGACTCTGCTATCGGCTTGTGCCTGTCGTACCAATACAGTCCCATTGCTTCTCTGAAAGTGAGGACGCCTCGCCTCATAAGGGTAACGTAAAAGTTCAGCGCTATTACCAAGACGATCGACAGATCAAGTGTGTAGCCGCTTTTCAGCCAAACCGATGCTATAAAATGGTTTGACAGCACAAATATTGAAATTGCAGAAAAGCCTGAGAGCCACTGAACGAAAAAGTCGATCCTTTTGAACACTGTCATGGTATACTCTTTGCTTTCAGAGACATTTAAGTTCCCCACACTTGCTGTTATGGAGTTAAATATCATCGCATACGCCGAAGTCAAACCTAAGGTGATCATCAGATAATTTGAATATAAACCGACCGATATTGCGCCGACAAAATAAGCGATCAGCAGGTTGCCCGTACCGTTTACCACAACAGCTCCAAGCTTATGAGCCATCATAGCCGATACATTGCGGGTGATTTCGCTTTTTGTCGAAGCCGGCAGCGGTTTAACGTCTTTGCTCGTGATAAACGGATAGAGCCGATCGGCCTTGCTTGCAAGCAGGGCGTTGTTTACTATTCCGCAGCCGATCGCCAGACAAAGATAGACGATAAAATCGTGAGTCAGATACAAAAACACACATTGTAGCAAAGCGCACGCCATGCTTGATATGTAATTGTATTTAACGATGATGTATTGCTTCTGGTCCGCATTTATAAGCGACTGCTTGTACACAAAGAAATAGGATATTGCCGAGTTAAGAACAAAGAGAATGTATATCAGCTCTATGTTTGGCAGATCGGGCAAATCTTTTATTAAGTACGGCAAAAACGGAGTAAGGGATACTCCGATTATCAAGACCACTATACCGATGATCGTATACAGCTTCTTGTACAGCGCCAGAATTGACAGCGTAAGCTCGTTGTCATTCTCCGCCAAAGGCTTGTAGAGACTGAAGGTGATCGCACTTCCGACACCGAGCTCGGCCAACGAGAGCAAAGAAAGAATATTTGAAAAGGTGCCGTTTAATCCGAGGTATGCAACCGACAGCGTATCTATAAAAATTCTTCTGGTGACGAAGATTATTAACAGTACCGCGAGTTTGAGAAATAAGGAAGTTTTAATGTTTCTCAGTGAATTTGATGTTCTGGACATTTTTGCTCCATTACCGTAACAATGTGTTTTTGAGAAGGCTCCTGCAAGATTTGTACAATTTCGGGCACAACAAATATGAAGAGTACTTCAGTCTATCCA